>Ga0326727_10000619_pt1 | contig 143065 bp, 104 predicted proteins | sample MB2enrmetagenome_FD_207643 | JGI IMG/M metagenome (GOLD analysis project Ga0326727, IMG submission 207643) | Lab enriched peat soil microbial communities from McLean, Ithaca, NY, United States - MB29MY | ecosystem: Environmental > Terrestrial > Soil > Wetlands > Peat | place: USA: New York... | reverse complement strand
CGTATGCAAATCACATCCTATAATCAACATCGTCGGCTCCTTTCCCGGCATTCCTTGGTCAGGACTCAAACCAAGTTTACCGGTTCTGGGGAGCCGACGACTTTATAGAATCACAAAGGCGGAGGTCTGCGCTACACTTGCTGCCTACTGCTTACTGCCTGCTGCTTACTGCCTACTGCACTACGATGTGCCGCCCTAAAGGGCGGCGTTACGAAGTCCGGAACGGGCTGGCCCCCAGCTTCTGCACTTGCTCGGTAAACTCCCGCACCACTTGCGCGAACCTGGCCCCTTCCGCCGCTGAAACCCATTCCAGGCGAAAGCGCTCCTCTTCGATGCCGAAATCCGGCAGCATCAGGCGAATGGCCTCGGCGCGCTTTTCCGCTTTCAGGTTGCCTTCCTGATAGTGGCAATCTCCCGGGTGGCAGCCGCACATGAGCACGCCATCCGCCCCGCCCGTCAAGGCCTCGATGACCAGGTTGGGGTGGACCATGCCCGAGCACATCACCCGGATGATCCGGATGCTGGGGGGATACTGGATTCTCGAGACGCCCGCCAGGTCGGCGCCCGCAAACGAGCACCAGTTGCAGCACAGCGCGACAATCACCGGTTCGAAGGTATCGTTCATGACGCGGCCCCCAGGGCGGCATGGATCTGAGCCTTGATCTGGTCCAGCGTGAATCCCTTGATGAGGATCCCGCACTTCGGACAGGTCGCCTGGCAACACCCGCAGCCCTTGCAGATGCTTTCGTTCGCCTCCACAACCTTTTTCACCGACCCTTGCCACTGGTACTCGAGCAGGGTGATCGCCTTGAAAGGACAAGTGTCCACACAATACGCGCACCCGTCGCACTTCTCATCGATGACCTGCGAGATGTTGGCTCCCAGCTCCAGGCTGTCCTGCGAAAGGATGGTTGCCGCCCGCGCCGCCGCCGCTTGCGCCTGGAGAATGGATTCGTCGATCCCTTTCGCGGAATGGGCCAAGCCACAGAGAAAGACGCCGTCCGTCATGAACTCCACGGGCCGAAGCTTCATATGGGCTTCCAGGAAGAAGCCCTCGCCATTCAACGGGACCTTCAGGAACTGGGCGATTTGCTTGTTGCCTTCGTCCGGATGAATGCCTGCCGACAGGACTACCAGGTCTGCAGAGATAGCGAGCGGCATCCCCAGGGTCTGGTCGAGGACGGACACCTCCAGCCCGTGGCCGTTTCGTGACACTTCAGGTTTCGAGTCCTCCTCGTAACGAATAAAGATGACGCCTTGCTGGCGCGCTTGCGTGTAGTAGCTCTCTTTGAACCCGTACGTCCTGATGTCCCGGTAGAGGACGTACACCGGTGTTTGTGGCGAGAGGGTCTTGATCCGCAGGGCATTCTTAATGGCTTCCGCGCAGCACACCCGCGAGCAGTAAGGCCGCTCGCTGTCGCGTGACCCGACGCATTGGATCATGACAACGCTCTTCGCGTGCCCATTCGCCGCTAAGAAGCCATTACCTGAAGCCAGGTGTTTCTCGAGCTGCCGCTGCGTCAAGACCCTCTCGTCCTGCCCGTACAAATACTCTTTAGGTTGATACTCTCGTGCGCCGGTGGCGACGATAACGACGCCGTGCGTCACCTCGCCGGTTCCGCCCAATACGGCAATCTTTGTCCGGAAGCCGCCGATGGTGCCTTCGATGCTCTCGATGGTTGCCCCTGTGAACACGCGGATCCTGCTGTTCTGCCGGACCCGCTCTTGCAAACGCTTCAACTCATCCTGAGGTTTCTCTCCGTTGAGCATGTAGTGGATATGTCTCAGGTTGCCGCCCAGCTCATTCTCTTTTTCCACCAGGTAGGCATCAAACCCCTGATTGGCCAGTGCCAGGGCGGCGGTCATGCCCGCGAGTCCGCCGCCGATGACGAGCGCGGATTTCTGTATCTTGATGGAGCGCCTGGGGAGCGGCTCGAGGAGCCGCGACTTGGCCACTGCCATCCTCACCAGATCTTTGGATTTCTCCGTGGCGCGCTCGGGCTCGTGCATGTGGACCCAGGAGCATTGGTCGCGGATGTTCGCCATTTCGAACAGATAGGCATTGAGCCCCGCCTCGCGCAGGGTGTTCTTAAACAGAGGCTCGTGCGTCCGGGGCGTGCAGGAGGCCACCACGACACGGTTCAGCTTGTGTTCGGTTATCTTCTCTTTGATCCGTTCCTGGGTGTCATTGGCGCAGGTATAGAGATTGTTCTCCGCATACACAACGTTGGGCAAAGTTCTCGCATACTCCACCACGGCGGGGACATTAACCACTCCGGCGATGTTCGTCCCGCAGTGACACACGAAGACCCCGATGCGAGATTCCTCTCCCTTCACATCTCTTTCCGGTGGGTATTCCTTGGGCGTGATCAGGCTGCCCCGCGCGTCCTTCAAAAGGGAAAGCACCTGGGCCGCGGCCGCCGAGGACTGCATCACGGTTTCCGGGATGTCCTTGGGCTCCGCGAACGGCCCCGCAACGAAAATCCCTTTACGGGTGGTTTCGGTGGGTGCGAAGAGAGACGTCCGACAGAAATTAAATTGGTTCAACTCGACGCCGAATTTTGCGGCGAGCTCGGCCACTTCCTTGGGCGGCTGCATGCCCACGGAGAGAACGACCAAGTCGTACTCTTGCGAGACCTTTTTGTCGTCTTCGGCCAGATACTGGATGGTGAGGTTCTTGCTCTCGGGGAGCTCCTCGACCGTCGGCACGCGGCAACGGATGTACCTCACTCCGAGCTCCTGAGCCCTCTTGTAGTACTGCTCGAAGCCCTTGCTGAAAGCCCGCAGGTCCATAAAGAAGATGTCGCAGGCGAGGTGCTCGCCCAGATGCTCTTTGGCGATGATGGCTTCTTTGGTGGCGTACATGCAGCAAACGGAAGAGCAATAATCCCGCTCCGCATCCCGCGAACCCACGCACTGGATGAAGGCAATGCGCTTCGGTTCCTTCTGGTCCCGGGGCCGCAACACGCGGCCGGAAAACGGTCCTGAGGCGGAAAGGATGCGCTCAAACTCCAGTGCCGAAAGGACGTTTTCGAAGCGGCCGTATCCCAGCTCCTTCTTAAGGCGAGCATCGAAGATCTCATATCCGGGCGAAAGGATGATGGAGCCCACTTTCAGCTCCCGCGTCTTCTCCTTCTGCTCGAAATCGATGGCCTTGGCCTCGCACACTTCCTTGCAAATGCCGCAATCGTCGTAGTTCAGATGGATACAATGCGCAGGGTCGATTACCGCCTTGTTGGGAACCGCCTGCGGGTAGAGGATGGAGACGGCGGGCCGCCGGTCGAGCCCGAAGTTGTGGGGGTTGGGGATGGGCAATGGGGCATGGGCACTCGAGAGGAAAGAGACCTTTTTCCCCGTGGGACAGATGAAATCGCAGGCCCCGCATGTCCAACAGATGGGATTGTGCTTGCCGAAAGGCGGCTCCAGCGTCTTCCTCGGTCCTCTTCCCGAGAAACCGATGGCGGTCCGGCCCATCCTTTCCTGGCACATCCTAACGCACAGGCCGCAATAGATGCAGTCATCGTTCTTCTTCCGGATGCGTGTGTCCCGGATCCCCAGCTCCGCGGCCACGCGCCGCACCGCCTCGGATTCCGGCGAGCGCGCCAGGAGAAGCTCGGCGACGATGCGCCGGGCCCGGACGACGCGGTCCGTATGGGTGAGGACGCTGATGCCATCCAGTGCGGGGTACGAACAGGCGGCCTGAACAACCGGCGGCCTCCCGGGAACATGCACCTCCACCACGCAGAGCCGGCAGGCGCCATAGGGCGTCAGGGCCTTATGGTGGCAGAGGGTCGGCACCTTGACCCCGGCCTTTTCAATGGCCGGGAGGAGCTTGACCCCTTCCTCCACTTCCACGGGCGTACCGTTAATGGTAAGGCTCGGCATTTTCGTTCTCGGGCAGTGAAAAAATGAACAATCTCACGCAAAGGCGCAAAGACGCAAAGAAGCGCAATGAAGAACAACTTTGTTTGCTTGGCGACCCTTTGCGTCTTGGCGTCTTTGCGTGAGTTGTTTTTGCTCTTTAATCAATTTCTTCACACCTTCTTGCGCCATGGGCTAAATGATGACGTCCGTCTTTCGCTTACGACCTGCCTGCCCACTGCCTTCTGTCTTCCGCTTTCTGCCTACTGCCACCTGCTTACTGCCTACTGCTCTTCAGCGGCGCACCCCGGTTCCTGTCTCCGCGGCCTTGCGCGCGCGCCACTCGCGCACAGGGATGGGGGCAGGAAGCGACCGGAGTTCCTGGGCTTCCTTCCCCGAGAGTTTGACAACGGCTGAAACTTTGGGCGGGCAGATCTCCAGGCACTCGCCGCATTTTGTGCACATGGTCTGGTCAATCACATGGACGTGCTTGTTTTCCCCTTTGACAGCCCCGGCCGGACAATTCTTAAGACACAACATACAGCCAGGACATTTGTCAGGATCGATGTAGTACTTGATGAGGGGTTTGCAGACTTTGGCAGGGCAGTTTTTGTCTTTGATGTGCGCAACGTATTCGTCCCGGAAGTGCCTCAGGGTAGACAAGACGGGGTTGGGGAGCGTCTGGCCAAGCCCGCACATGGAGGCGTCCTTCACGGCCTGCCCCAGCTCTTCAAGGAATTCCACGTCGCCGTCGCGCCCCTCGCCGTTGGTAATTCTGGTCAAAACCTCGAGCAGCGCGTCGCTCCCTTCCCGGCAGGCGCTGCACTTTCCGCAGGACTCATCATTGGTGAATTGGATGAAGAACTTGGACACATCGACCATGCAGGTGTCCTCATCCATGACGATCATGCCCCCCGACCCCATCATGGCGCCTGCCTCCTTCAGGTTCTCGTAGTCGATGGGCAGATTGATGAGGCTGCTGGGGATGCAACCTCCCGAAGGTCCACCGGTCTGCACGGCCTTGAATTGCTTGTTGCCAGGAATCCCGCCGCCAATCTCGTGGACGACCTCCCGCAGAGTGATCCCCATGGGGACCTCGATGAGGCCGGTGTTGTTGATCTTTCCCACGAGCGAGAAGATCTTGGTCCCCTTGCTGGCCGCCGTTCCGATGGCGGAAAACCACGCCGCCCCCCGGGTGATGATCACGGGCACATTGGCCAGCGTCTCGACGTTGTTGATGACCGTGGGACAGCCCCAGAGGCCCACCTGCGCGGGGAAAGGAGGCCGCTGCCGGGGCTCGGGGATTTCCCCCTCGATGGAATGAATCAGGGAGGTCTCCTCGCCGCACACGAAGGCCCCCGATCCTTCGCGAATCTCGATGTCAAAGTCGAAGCTGGATTCAAGGATCTTCGCTCCGAGGAGGCCATAGTCACGTGCCTGAATAAGGGCCCCTTGCAACCGCTGGATCGCCAGGGGGTACTCGCTGCGCACGTACACATACCCGCGGGAGGCTCCGATGGCGTAGGCGGCGATGGTCATCCCTTCGATGAGGGAATGGGGATCAGACTCCAGGAGGCTCCGGTCCATGTAAGCGCCCGGGTCTCCTTCGTCGCAATTGCCGATGATGTACTTGGGCGTCTTCTTCTCGGCGCGGCAGACTCGCCATTTGATGCCGGTAGGAAATCCGGCCCCGCCTCGACCGCGCAGTCCCGCGTGCGTGATTTCCTCGATGACTCTCTCCGGAGTCAGTACGGCCAGAACCTTCTCCAGCGCGGCATAGCCGTCCCTGGCGATATAGTCTTCAATCTTCTCGGGGTCGATGATGGCCTTGTTTCTGAGGACGACGAGCGCCTGCTTACTGAAGAACGGAAGAGCGGAGATCCAGGGAACCTGCCATGCGGTCTCGGACGGCGCGAATTTCAACATCTCGGCGGTGCCTTCTTCGCGAGCCTGCTCGGAACCGACAGCAATCGCACATTCGGCGACCATGTGGCCATTCACAACGTGTTCGGCCACAATCCTGCGGGCCTTTTCGGAGCTGAGATCGCCATATTTCACGGGCGGAAATTGCGGGATTTCAACCGTCATCATCGGTTCGCGCGAGCAGAAGCCGGCACACCCGGTGGTCACCACCGGAATGTTGGTGATGCCTCTTTTCCCCAGTTCATCCCGCACCGCAGCCAGAACGTTTTGCGCCCCGGCGGCGACGCCACACGTACCCATGTGGACCAGGATCCTGCCCGCGTAAGCGCCGTCTTGGGTGCGGCGGGGCGTCCGCGCCGCGTCCCGCTTCTGCCGCAGTTCTCCGATCATGAGCCTCGGCATGCTACGCCGCCTCTCCGTATTTCTGCACGATCCCCGGCAGGTCCTTGCGCGTCAATTTCCCGTAGAACTCGTTCCCCACCATGAGCGCCGGGGCGATCCCGCAACACCCGATGCAGCGCACGCTCCTGAGAGTGAACTTCATGTCGTGCGTCGTCTGCTCCGGCTGAATGGCGAGCACCTCGCTGAGCTTCTCCATCAGCCTCTCGCTTCCTCGCACATAGCAGGTCGTCCCCATGCAGACATTGATGACGTATCGCCCTCTGGGCACGACACTGAAAGCGCTGTAAAAGGTCGCGATTCTGTAAATGTGCGAGAGCGGGTAGCCGGTTTCCTGCGCGATGTACTGCAATACGCTTTGGGGGAAGTAGTTGAGGGCGGCGTTGACCTCCTGGAGGATGGGCATCAGCGGCCCCTCTTGGTTTTTGTGCCGCGCGAGGATGCTGGCGACAGTGTCCCGGTACGCAGGCTCGAGCTCGATCCGGGGACTCTCGAAGGGCTGCGCGTGGTTGCGGGTGGGGCAGTTCGCGACGCACGAGCCGCAGCCGGTGCATTTCGCCTCGTCCACAAAGCTGGGCTGCCGCTTGACCGTGACCGAGAAATCACCCGGCTGGCCTTGGACACGCGCCACTTCGCTCATGGTGAGGATTTCAATGTCCCGGTGCCTGCCGATCTCGACGAGCCGCGGGGCCATGGTGCACATGGCGCAATCGTTGGTGGGGAAAGTCTTGTCGAGCTGCGACATGACCCCCCCGATGGAAGCCCGGCGGTCGGTCAGGTAAACCTTGATGCCGGACGCGGCGAGATCGAGGGCCGCCTGCATGCCGCCGATCCCGCCTCCCACCACCAGGGCGGCGCCGACCGGATGGGTTTGGACTGCCTCAGACGGCATCGAGAATAACCTCCTGGGCGGGCGCCGCACGCCGCGCCCTCTCCTTGACCGCCTGGAAGTACAGGGCCAGCGGGCGGTAGATCATGTGGGACCACTTTCCGAACGACATCTCGACGACAAGGATCGGCGTCGCGATGACGATGTGCAGCGCGTAGACGAAGTGGCAGGCCATCTCGAACCCTGCGTAGCGGAGGATGTGAACGGAAATCCCACTCAGGGCCACCAGCAGGAGCAGGATGGGAAACATCAAATCTTCCAGCCCTCTCGTCTTGCAAGTTTCTTTATCCCCTTTGATGCGACATGCCAGAATGGTCCCGACGCCATACAAGATGAACCCGGTGGCCAGATACCCCAGCCATCTTTGGGGATTGTAGAGAGGATAAATATTGTCAGTTTGGAACCAGCGCAGCGCGAACGTTTTGATGGTTAGCATCATCACCACGCCCGCGGCGAGGAGCCAGTGTCCCGCCCACCGCCCCCTCTCCGGACACTTGCGCATGAGCGTGTGCGTTACTGAGTGCCGCACGTAAGTCCCTACTTCGGCGATGTAAGCTGACAAGGGGATTTTCTCCCCACTCATGGTGAGCCGCCAGATGCGGAAGACCCGGGCGGTCAAGAGGAGGAACGGAAAGAGTATCACCGTGAGCGCGTAGTACGTCATGATGGGGAACATGTGTTCCAAGCCCAGGGGGGTCGTCACGAAGTCGTGGAACGGCAGGCCGACGTGGAGCAAATGGTAGAGCACAATGAGGAGCAGGACCGAGACCGACACCAGGCATAAGGAACCGACGTACCAGGCCCGTGATGCCAGGATCTTGGACGAGATACCCGTCCAGTCGTACTGCGCCGTCAGGAAGCGCCGCACCGTCATCATCGAGATGCGCGGCTCCGCTTGACGCGGGCAGATCAGGGAACAGTCGCCGCAGTCGTGGCACACCCAGGGCTCCAGACTTTCGACCAGCGGCTTTCTTAATCCCAGCAGGGCATAACGGATGATTTTGCGCGGAAAACTTACGGAGTCGGTTACGAGGTCGCAGGAGATCGTGCAGCTACCACACTGGTAGCACCCTGTGGTGTCAAACTTGCCGTAACGCCGAATGTCAGCGAGTAGCGTCGGATCACTTTGAATGCGGACGTTGCCGTAGTCCTTCATGGCTGGTTACCCGCAAGCTCTTCCTGGTCAGTCCCCCGTCGCGGCCGCCTGCTAGGGGGCGGTGGCCGCGACCGCCTTCACGGTCCTTCTCGTGTAAACGAGGAATTTCCCGCCTTCCTCTATCATCCGGACTTCAAAGCCGTCTTTTTGACATGCTTCCTGCGCCGTCGAGGCTTCTTCTCTTGTCGCGTACGGCCGCCCGTCCCACATGAACTTCTTTCCGTCACTGATGAGGGATAGATTCGGGTTCATGCGGCTCCCCCATGTCCAAGCCGCTGGGGTCGAAGCCCTTTGGCGCATGTAAGATTTTTGGAATGGAGCAAAAAACAGGTTGGGTTGTGCTTATCGCAGAGAAACCATGCATCAAGCGCGACGCCGCGTATACGCTGCAGAGTTGTTGAATCTCTCAGTAGTCGTATGATGGCAAATTCCACGATGCACGTCCTTCGGTAAAAACGACGCTCACTTCGGGAAAACTTGCAGAATAATTAAACAGGTAAAAATTAAACTAGGTTAAGTATTCATGTCAAGAGACATTATGTCCCTTTCTAAAATTTATTTTCGTTGTGTTTCTCAACCTTATTTCGCGAGCGATTCCACTCTCCCCGCCAATGCCTGGCAGTCATGGTAGCAAGGAAGGATACGGGAATTATTGGGGTTTGATGGGTATTTGTGCTTTGTCAACAATCGATACCGGCCCCTCGTGCCGTGTATGTACCGCTTGACACCGCCTGCCCACCTTCTTTAGTTTTGGAACAAGGAGCCCCCATGAAAATTCGCGACGTCCAAACCACTCGTCTGTCTATACCCCTCCAGGAACCCCTTGCGGACTCCAGCCACACGCTGCCGAGCATCGACTGGATCCTGGTGGACATCCATACCGACAACGGTTTGACCGGCCACGCTCACATGCTCACTTTCGATTACGGTCAGGAACTCCTGATGGGAATCGTGGATCACGAACTCAAGCATGTGATTATGGGAATGGACCCGACATTGATCGAAAAGGTTTGGCAAGCCTGCTGGAACCGCGTCGAGTACATTGGCCAAACCGGTGTGGCGGCGTGGGGGATTGCGGCGATTGACATTGCGCTGTGGGACATCCTGGGCAAAAGCCTAAACTGCCCCGTCCACAAACTGCTGGGCGCGTACCAGGAGGAAGTTCCGATCTACGGCAGCGGAGGTTGGCTGTCCTATTCCCTCGATCAACTCTTGCAGGAGGCGCATAACTACGTAAAACGCGGCTTTACGGCAGTGAAGATGAAAGTCGGCAGCCGCCAACCCGAACGCGATGCCGAGCGCGTGCGCGCGGTTCGCGAAGCGCTCGGGCCGAAAATACAACTGATGATTGATGCCAACCAAGCCTGGTCGCCCTGGCAGGCGCTGGAGTTCAGCCGGAAAGTGGAGGATTACAACATTCTCTGGTTTGAGGAACCGATCCCTAAAGACGACCTGGACGGTTACGAAATGCTGGCGGGTAGGCTGCGATTCCCCGTCGCCGCGGGCGAGCGCGAGTATTCCCTCCAGGTCTTTCGCCACTTGCTGGAACGCCGCGCCCTGCCGATTGTCCAACCGGACGTGCTGCGCCTGGGGGGAATTTCCCGTTGCATCCGGCTCGCTCACCTGGCGGAAACCTTCAACGCCCATGTGGCTTCCCACTTCTATAAGGAAATCGATATCCACTGGATAGCGGCCGCGTCCAATGGCTTGTTCCTGGAGTATTTCCCCTGGCTCGACCCGTTGCTCATTCATCCTCTCAAGATCAGCAACGGCATGGCAAAGGTTCCTACCCACCCTGGGCTGTCCATTGAAATTCGGCCGGAGGCGGTGCAGGAGTACAGGGTGAAATGAGGTTTCCGCGGAGGGGAAACTCCACAGCCGATCGCCAAGTCCTCTCCTTCCAGAACCCGCCAAGACCAAGTCTCAAAACTGGTGGAGGAAGCCCCAAGGGAGGTTTGAAACCAAGCCCTGGCGCCGGTGGTGCGAGGCCAATTGCCGCTGCTGGTGGCGGCGGAGGATAAGCGTGAGATTCGCAGTGCCGTCGAGTTCTGCGACAAACAGAAGCTGAAGATTATTTTGGCCGGGGGCTCGGAATCCTACAAGGTGAAGGACCTGCTGGCCGCCCAACACATTCCGGTGATCCTGGGCCCGACGCAAATCCTGCCTCGGGACGAAGATGCGTCATACGATCAATCGTACGTCACGGCCGGCCAGCTCGCCGCCGCCGGCATCAAAATCGCTTTCGCCAGCTTCAACGCCTCCTTTGCGCGCCGCCTGCCCTATCAAGCCGCCAATTGCGTGCCTTACGGCCTGCCATACCAGGAAGCCTTGAAGGCCGTGACGCTTTACCCGGCGCAGATCCTTGGTCTCGCCGACCAGCTCGGGACGATCGAGCCCGGCAAAATGGCCGACCTCATCGTTACGGACGGCGACCCCCTCGCGATCCCGACGCAGGTGCGCTATCTCTTCATCAAGGGTGAATTAACTTCCACGGATAACAAGCATCTCCGGCTCTACGAGGAGTACCGCAAACGTTACGAAGAGCCCAAATGACAAGCCTCCGCCGCTCAGGCTTTCGGCAAACAAAGATATTCATCCTTGCTCCGCGAAAACTTCTGTACCCGCATTCCGTGGTTCACTTCCCCTACGTAAACATCTCCGGACTTTCCGACGGCAATGTCATGTCCCCAGAATAATTGTCCGTCGTAATTCCCGAATGAGGACCACTGCTCCAGAATGTTTCCGTCCAAGTCCAACCGGGTGATGCGTGCACGAGCCGGCAAACGCGGCGACATGTCGCCGCCGTCGACCATGTAAAGAAAATCGTCGGGGCCATAGGCGAGAGCCCAAGGGCATCCCAGCGCCTCACTCTTCCACTCGGAAATGAATTGGCCATCGCCAGTGAACACCTGGATGCGCCGGTTAATGCGGTCGGCAACGTAAACACGCCCCTTCCGATCGAGGACCAGATTGTGGACTTCGTTAAACTCGCCGGGCTTGTCGCCCGACTTTCCCCATTCGAACAGAAACTGCCCTTCATGCGAAAACTTGGCAATGCGACGGTTCCCATAGCCGTCACTCACATAAAATCCATCGCGGGCCACCGCCACATCCGTTGGCTTATTAAAGTGCAGGTGATCCCATCCGGGGGTGCCGGCAACTCCCAGCGACATCCGGAGAGTTCCATCGTGACTGAACTTGAACACTTGGTGAAGGTCCACATCGGTGAGCCAAATATTATCCCGATCATCCACTCGCAGTCCGTGGGGAACCCGAAACGCATTCGCCCCCCATGAATCCAAGAGTTTGCCCGTTAGGCCATCAAAGCACATCACCACCGGCGACTCGATGGGACCGCTCGGCTTTTCGCCTGAATGGTCAGCGCGGTGAAAAACAAAAACGTGCTCATGCGAATCGACGCCTACGCCTGCGACCTGCCCGAGCACGTAACCTTCCGGTAGCATTGGCCATCCGTGCACAACCCGATAGGGCGCAAGAAGACCCATTGGTTTGACCTCCTCTTTGCCGTCTATTGCTTCAGAACCTTCACCACAAAATAACTGACCGAATGGGGAACATCCTTGAACCAATGGGGAATCCCGGCAGGAATCACAATCACATCGCCCTTGGTCAAATGATGAACTTGTCCCCCCACAATGTCTGTTCCACTCCACTGGCCGGGAGAGGTCACTTTGCCTCCCAGCATCTTGCCTCCGGTGACGAAGGTTGTTTCACCGTCGACAATATAGAAGACGTCGGTCTCCTTTTCGTGAAGTTCGACGTGCCCGTTTTCCGCGCGGTGAGCGCCCATGACAAGGAGATCAGAAGCCTTTACCAAAGGACCGCTATGCGTTTGACCCCCCAGTGCCGCAGCTACCTTGTCGTGGCCGACGTAGGTGACCGCGGGCCCGCCTTCACCTCCTGCCAACAAAGCAGCCGCTGTCATACACGCCAGAACAAAAGGTAGAAACTTCATCATTTAATCTCCTTATCGTGTCGCGCCCTTTTTCCGCAGAGCGCAGGTGGAGAAGTATTGCGTCAGCCGCGCTGCATGTCAAACTGCGGCCGTAACCTGGTCCCATCTTGCGGCGTGCGCCCTTCGCCGTTTACCATCCTCTTTACCTTCCGGGAGACTTCAGTACGCGGACATGCCTTTCACTTCATCGATGACCTTCATGACCCGCACGGCCTGCTCCACCGTAATGGGGAATTCCCCGCCCTCGCGAAGGGCTCTGTAGACTTCGTTCCAAATCTCCCGCTGCGGAGGTTTCACGGGAATTGATTCTTCGCTCCAGGGAATCGTCATGCCGCTACCAAAGGGCGCATTCATATCGGGACTCCCCGGGCGGGCCGCGCGGGGAACTACCTTTCGAGGATCGTAATATTTCACCCGGATGGTCTTGCCATCACAGGCTAAAGCTCCGTGCTTGCCATAAGCAGCGTAAGAAACTTCGTCCAATGCCGCTCCGCCGGAAATCTCGAGATCAACCACTAGGCCGCCTTCCCCTCGGAAAATGATCTTCGCATGATCCTCCGCATCCCCCCTGGCCGCAACCAACTTGACATCGGCCCAGAGCGATTCGTAGTTTCCCCCAAGAAATTCCATGCAGTGGTCGATAAAATGAGGCCCAACATTCAGCAACATCCCACCGCCACGTTCCTTCAAGGTCTGCCAGTCGTCTCGCAAGTCGTACTTCAGGCAACGCACGCGGATCAAAAACACTTCCCCGAGCAGGCCAGAATCAATGATCTCTCTCACCTGCACGAAGTCGCTGAAAAAGCGGCGATTGTGGCGGACGAGGAGTTTTCCTTGCGCCCGTTTCGCAGCCGCCTGGAGCGCCACAGCCTCAACGTAGGAAACGGTAATGGGCTTTTCCAGAAAAACGTGTTTACCCGCGTCCAGCGCCGCAATAGCCATGGGGGCATGATCTACGGAGGGGGTAGTAATATCCACAAGTTCAACATTAGCATCTTTGAGAAGATCCCTATAGTCGCCGTAGATCGCGCAGTGATACTTGGCCCGGGCCAGCTCCTGTCGCTCCTTGCTTCGAACGCACACGGCGACAACCTGAAACTTGTCTTTCAAGGCCTCCAATTCGCGTGCGTGCTGTTGCACTGCCGCCCGGCCGTAGCCAATTACACCCATTCTTATAGGACCTGCGGGGCCCATCATTTCTCGCCTCCTGAAGCCACTAGCCGGGATTTCGCAGTACATGTGCGCGCGCAGTCCGCTTTGCAGACTTCCAAATACCACAAGATGCAAAGTTGGCCTCACATCCTTGACCAAGCCGCGCAAAGTTGTCAAGAACCCCGCGGGTGTATAATGGCCGCCTCCTTTGCGTAACTCTTCCGGGAGGCGCGCTGCGGGTCGAGTCGATTTCCCCCGACCGGGGGATCTCAAACCCAGCGTAATCTAGTCGACGGGGGACACATGAACGGAACCGCTAATCATCCGATGCCGGCAAATCGTGCGACATCGATTTCATTCCGCACCATCGCGATTTTGGTCGTAATGGCGATGGAGCTATCGGCATTTTTCGCCAGTGCGCAAGGCCCATCTGCCGCGGGGCAATCGCCCGTTAAGCCCGCCGGGCCAACCTTTGCCAAGCCGACCCTTTACGTCGTCGGCTACGCCCACTTGGACACTGAGTGGCGCTGGGAGTATCCGCAAGTCATCAGCGAATATCTCCCCAAAACCATGCACGCCAATTTCGACCTGTTTGAGAAATATCCGCACTACATTTTTAATTTCAGCGGCGCCAATCGCTACCGCCTGATGAAGGAATACTTCCCTGCTGATTACGAAAAGCTGCGCCAATGGGTCAAAGCAGGCAGGTGGTTCCCGGCGGGCTCGTCGATGGAAGAGAATGACGTGAACTCACCTTCACCCGAATCGATCATTCGCCAAGTCCTCTACGGCAACGAGTATTACCGCCATGATTTCGGAGTGGCGAGCGCCGAGTTCATGCTGCCGGATTGCTTCGGTTTTCCCGCCTCCCTGCCGAGCATCCTGTCGGCGGCGGGCGTGAAAGGGTTCTCCACGCAAAAATTGAGTTGGGGCTCATCCGCTCCCGTGGGAGGGCCCACATCCCCGGAAAAGACCCCCAAGGGCATTCCGTTTAATGTCGGGATTTGGGACGGGCCGGGCGGCAGAAACTTGCTGGCAGCGTTCAACCCCCTGACCTACAGCGGGACCATCTATTACGACCTCAGCAAGAGCAGCCCCGAATTCAGCAAGCAGCACTCGTATTATGTCGATTGGCCCCAAAGGCTAGCACTGGACGCCAAGGCCACCGGTCTGCCCGTCGATTATCACTACTATGGTACCGGCGACACCGGGGGCGCCCCATCGGAGCCGTCCGTGAAACTGCTTGAGGCCATCGTAACCAAAGGTCGCACGCCGCTGCCGACCGCGCTCGAACGGACAGATTTGGACGAAGAGCAAGACGCTCTGGCGAAGGGCGCCGCGATTCAAGTGGGGGACGGTCCTGTGCGTGTGATCTCCTCCAAGGCCGACCAGATGTTTCTCGACATCCTGCGGTCCGGCAAGGCCAGTCAACTGCTGCATTACAAAGGCGATCTTGAGCTCACCAATCACTCGGCCGGGTCGTTGACTTCCCAAGCTGAGCACAAACGTTGGAATCGCAAGAATGAGCTGCTCGCTGACGCCGCCGAGCGCGCCTCGGTTGCCGCCGCATGGTTGGGCGGCCCTCCTTATCCGTTGCAGCGTTTGAACGACGCTTGGACACTCGTGCTGGGCGGACAGTTCCACGACCTCATGGCCGGCACCGCCACGCCCAAGTCTTACGAGTTTTCCTGGAACGATGATGTGATCGCCATGAACCAGTTCGCCAGTGTGCTGACGAGCGCAAGTTCCGCCATCGCCTCCGGCCTAAATACGCAGGGTGAGGGCACGGCGATAGTGGTGTACAACCCTCTCAACATCCAGCGAGAGGACGTGGTAGAAGCCACACTTTCCTTTGCCCATGGTGTGCCCCAAAGCACTCGCGTATTCGGCCCGGATGGCAAGGAAGTACCCTCGCAGTTTGAGGCAGGCTCGCAGTCAGGGCGCGTGCTGTTCCTAGCCAAAGCGCCTTCCGTGGGCTACACGGTTTACGACGTCCGCCCTGCCGACACTCCTTCGGCCGCCGCTTCCGAATTGAAAGTCAGTGAATCCTCGCTTGAAAATGCCCGCTACCGCATCACGATCGATGCGAACGGCGATGTGTCGAGCATTTACGACAAGAGCATCAAGCGTGAATTGCTCGCGGCTCCGGCCCGGCTGGCGTTGCAGACCGAACACCCCTTCAATTGGCCCGCTTGGAACATGGATTGGGCGGATCAGCAGAAGCCGCCGCGCGCTTACGTCTCGGGCCCGGCCCAGATTCGCGTGGTGGAAACGGGTCCGGTTCGGGTGGCCGTGGAAGTAACCCGCGAGACCGAAGACTCGAAGTTCGTGCAAAAAATAAGCTTGGCCGCGGGCGATGCCGGCAATCGCCTTGAGTTCGCGAACGCCATCGACTGGAAAACCAGGGAGGCCGCCCTCAAGGCCACCTTCCCTCTTGCCGCCGCAAATCCTCTGGCAACTTACAACTGGGGACTGGGCACAATTGAACGCGGCAACAACGACGAAAAGAAATTTGAGGTTGCTTCGCACCAGTGGTTTGACCTCACCGACAAGAGCGGAGCTTACGGCGTCACCGTGCTCTCCGACTGCAAAACGGGGTCGGATAAACCCGACGACAACACTGTGCGCCTAACCCTGGTCTACACTCCCGGCATTGGCGGCGGCAACGGCCACGATTACGCCGATCAGACCTCGCAGGACTGGGGCCACCACGAATTCGTCTACGGCCTCGCCTCGCACGCCGGTGACTGGCGCCACGGCAACACCGATTGGCAGGCGCAGCGCCTGAATGCTCCCCTAATAGCTTTCCAAAGCACCAATCACCCCGGAGCACTCGGCAAGAGCTTTTCTTTCTTGCGCGTTGACAGCAACCACGTGTTCGTGACCGCGGTGAAGAAAGCCGAGGAAAGCGGGGACGTCATCGCCCGCGTGGTCGAAATGCGCGGCGAGAAAGTCCCGAGCTTGCACATTGCCTTTGCCGGCCCGATTACTGCCGCGCAAGAAGTGAATGGCCAGGAAATGCCTGTTGCCGCCGCCACGGTGACGAAGGGTGAGCTTGAAACATCGCTCGAGCCTTATGGAATCCGCACGTTCGCGGTGAAACTGGGATCGCCCGCTAAAATGCTGCCATTGATCCAGTCCAAGCCCGTCGAGTTGAAGTTCGATCTGGCCACGGCAAGCGAAGATGGCGCCCAGTCCAAAAGTGGGTTCGATGCCGCCGGCCAGAACCTGCCGGCCGAAATGCTGCCCACTACCCTGCCCTTTAGCGGAATCACCTTCCGTCTCGGACCGGCGTGGACGGATCATCCCAATGCTGTCGTGGCTCGCGGCCAAAGCATCCCGGTACCCTCCGGCAAATTTAACCGGATTTATATCCTGGCTGCGGCCGACGGGGATCAAAAGGGCACATTCCGCCTGGGCGATTCCAGCACTGATTTGAACATTCAAGATTGGCAGGGCTACATCGGCCAGTGGGACACTCGGACGTGGATTGACCGTACGGTGGAAATCCCCACACCGCCTGAGCCCGCCGCGGACGATCACAGTTGGCAAGCCGAGAGAACGCGCAAAACCCGCGCGTACGTGCAAGAGCACGGACCGATCACGCGCACCGAACCCGAATTCACGGGACTGAAACCCGGCTTTATCAAGCGTGCCCCGGTGGCTTGGTACGCCTCACATCACCACACCGCACAGGGCGCCAATGAGCCTTACGCCTACTGCTACCTTTTTGCCTATGCACTGGATATGCCGGAAGGCGCAACCACGGTGACGCTGCCAGACAACGATAAGATCCGCATCATGGCCATCACGGTGGCGAACAAACCCGGAAGACTTCATTCCGCTCAGCCGCTCTATGACGTTTTGGGGGAAGCAAAGTAGTAGACAGTAGACGGTAGGCAGAAACGCGGGCGCCGCATACGGCGACTTTCATGTATGCGCCGCCCGTGACAATTCCAGGTCAGAAGCTCACCCCAGGCGGCCGGCGTATGCCAGGGCGGCGAATCCCAGGATCAGGAAGAAAATAGCTCCGAACATGGTATTGAGGGCCTTGGTGCCGGACCCTTTCCATTCGCCGGTAGCCAGTCCCCAAACATTCGAGGCGATGATAATGGCCGACATGAACAGAGGCCAACCGAGAACCGGGCCCATGCTTCCCAGCCGCGCCAGGACCGCACCGTAGATCACCGTGCTGCTGAACCACAGCAATCCCATGAGGGCGCCAAACACCCAGTTGCGCCCAGTGCCCGGAGCAAAGAACAGGCTCGCCGTCTTGTTCTTTTTCCAGAGGTACATGCAATAGATGATATAGGGAATGAACGCCGAGCTCACCAGCGGCGCCCAAATCACGTTGGCTTGGCTGCTCAGACTCGCGCCGTGCTCGGCGGCTTTAGTCAGGAGGGGCTCTCCAAACGCGTACCCGAAGTTAATCAGCGGCGAGCCCAATCCGGCGAGAACGCATATGAAGAGCCCGGCGGCGAAGCTCATGGAGACCGACGTCGATTCACGCGGCCGCGGGTCCGAAGCTTCCAGCTGCTTGTCCTTCAGCTTGCCGGCAACCGCGCATCCCACGATTCCAATTACAATCAGAAATGCTCCGAGGAATATCATTCCGCCTTGGGGAGTGAAAACCCGGTCGGGGTGCTTGACCAGAAGCGGAACCAGAAAGCCCAACACCGTCGAGATTCCGATGGCAATGGCGAAGTTCAGCGCCATGCCGATGGCCGCGATGCCGAGTCCGAAAAAGATTTGCGCCAGGCCAAATCCGATGCCGAACCCGATCATCATCATCAGCGATTTCGTGGCGACCCCGTGATAAACATCCCCGGCATTAGGAATGGTCAGGAACACGACTGCCCAGGGGAACACCACCATGCCAAAAACTGCCCAGACTGCCCAGATGTTTTCCCACTTCCAAACCTTGACATACTTGATGGGAGCGGGAAAGCTCCCGTTGATGATGCCCGCGATGATCGCCAGGATGATTCCAACCGATAGACTCGACATGAACGTGCCTCCGCAATATGCCTGCCGTGAATGTCCTCCCAGTCGGAGTCGGCCCCCATCAACCCACGCATCGCCGCCAGCCTGCCGGAAGAGTGGTGAAGATTACCACCAGAAAACCCGGCTGTCACTCAGAACCGCCGCATCAGGGCCGCGGCATCATCGACTCAAACCGGTAGCTTCCCGAACCGATTTCGTAAACCGCCGCTCCCGCCTCGGTGCGCAGGTATTTGAGTCCGCGCTCCTCGTTTGCCGGCTTTCCACCTTCGGTGACTGCCGCCTGGTCATTTCCCGGTATGTAAACCGTCGCGGTGGTATTGGGGGGAACGATGATATTCCAAATGAAATGCCCTCCGGCAATCTTCCAATCGCTCACAATCTTGCCGTAGGAGGAATTGTAAGAAGCTTGCACGTAAGTCAGATCGCCGACCGGGGTCGGGCGCATGATAATGTGCTTGAAAGCCGGATGCTCAGGATCGGGACGAATTCCCGCCAAATTCTCGTACGACCAAGTGATGAGGTCGCCGACCAGCATCAGGTGATTTCCGGAATTCATTGCGGGCTCGGCGGTGTCGCCATTCCAGAGCTCCCATATGGTCGTTGCTCCGTGGGTGACCATGTACCCCCAACTCGGATAGGTCCGCTGCGCGGCGATTTGGTAAGCAACACCGGGGTTGCCGACGTCGGAGAGCGTCTGCATCAACCATTGTCCGCCCACAAGCCCGGTTGCGAGATGGTCTTTGCCCTGATCCTCGATTTTGCGAATCAGAGCATCCGCAACGCCCTGCCGGTTCTCCTCGGGAACCATCCGGAATGCCAGAGGAAGCAGGCTGGAGGTTTCGGAGCTATTGCTGTATTGGTCTGCCGCGGCGTGAAAATAGGTTTTGTTGAAGGCGGCCAGGAGCCTGCCGGCGAGCTGCGAGTACTCGTTTGCGTCGTCCTGCTTGCCGAGAAGCGTCGCGAATTGCTCCATCAGGCGGAGCAGGCGATAGAAGTAGGCTGTGCCAATTACCGTGGCATCGGTTTTGCGGTTGGGATCCTTGGAATGAATCAGCTCAGGAGATTCCGGCGGAACGCACCAATCGCCATAGTTATCGCGTGGCATGAGGTCATCCTTGAGGTACGTCTCCATGTGCGCGATCCATTTCCGCATGCCCGCGTAGTTCTGCTCGACGACGCGCCGGTCATCATATTGGCGGTAAAGGTGGTCCGTGACCATGATGAAGCTCGCAGGCCAGGTGACATTGTCGTTATATAACGGCCAATAGGCCGGGGAAACATCACTGATGCGGCCATCCGCATCCTGAGCATCGTGCATGTCGCGAACCCATTTGGCATAGAAGGCGGCGACATCAAACAAATAAGTTTCACCCAGACTTTCCCCCGAGCGGTCACCCAGCCAGCCCTGGCGCTCGTCGCGTTGTGGACAGTCGGTGGGAATGCTGCGGTAATTGTCTTTGGTTCCCCAAAGCACAGCACTATAAATCTGGTTGAGCAAAGGGTTGGAGGTGGTGAACTCTGAAACCCGCTCGAGGTCATCGTGAACCTCATGGCCTTCCAGAGAAGCGAGCGTGGGTTTCCCAGGGAACCCCTTTACTTCCACATAGCGAAAGCCGTGATAAGTGAAGCGCGGCTCATAGACTTCCTCCCCATTTCCTTTCAGGATGTAGGTATCGGTCGCTTCTGCCGAGCGCAGGTTGTCCATATAAAGCATGCCGTTGGGGCGCAGCCTTTCGGCATGTCGCAGCGTGACCTTGGTGCCACGCGGCCCTGCGACAGTCAGACGGCACCAGCCCACCATGTTCTGGCCCATGTCAAAAACATAAACTCCCGGCCGCACCTCATGAATCGCAACCGGCTTGAGCGTTTCCGTGACGCGGATGGGCGCAATCGGCTGCGCCGCGAGGACTCCGGCAGGGCCTTCCACAACTTGCGCTTGCTGCCAAGCCGCGTCAGGGAAGCCCGGGCGGCTCCAGCCCGCCATCTCCTGGCGTGCGTCGTAAATCTCGCCGTCGTATTCGTTGTTGGCGCGGATGGGGCCGTCTGTGGTCAGCTTCCAGGTTTCGTCGCTGCTCACGCTCTCGACCTTTCCATTCGCCAGTTCCAACTCCAGTTGCAGTAGCAGCTTGGGATAACCAAACCCCCGCATGACGGTGGGAATATTGTGGCGCGGCGGAAAAAAGCGGCCGTTGCCCAGCATCACTCCCAGCGCATTCGCGCCCGGCCGCAGGAGTTTCGTAACATCGTAGGTCATGTAGTACGTGCGCTTTTCGTACTCGCTCAGGGCGGGCACCAACACATCGTGGCCAACCTTTTCACCATTCAGGTAAGCTTCGAACAGCCCCAGGCCGGAGACGTAAAGCGTGGCGCGCTTGACTTGTGCCGGGGCGGTAAAATCCTTGCGCAGTAGGCGAGCCGGAAGAACGGTTCGCCACCCCAGGCCCACCTCTCCCCACGGGGCGATGCCGTAAGGACCCAAAGCCTTGGCGGCTTCCCACGATGAGTCGTTGAAGCTGTCTTTGTTCCAATCAGGCGCTTCGGTGGAAGAAACCCGCCACGGCTCGCCGGTGCGGACCATCATGCGCTCGCCGTCCGCGAGATCCAACTCCACAGCGCCGATCAGCGCCGGGGATTCATTTCCTGCGCTTGTCACCGTCGCGGTCAGCAAGTTAGTCCCCGGGTGCAAGAAACCGGTAATATCTATCGAGATGGGATCATTGACGCCTGTGGACTTTCGGCTGGGGCCGCCATTGATGGTGAGCACGGTCGGGCCGGAACCCACCATCCGCAACAGCGCATACGCAACGGGATTATCCCTCGAAACTTCGAAGGTGCGACGGAGATAGATCGTTCCAGGAGCGGAGTTCGCGGCGCCAATCCACTGAGCGCTAGCCAACTCTTGCGGCTTCCCTTCTCCGCCCTCGAGACCGATCCATTTTCCCTGCCAATCGCTTTCGGCAAGAAGGCCCATGGACCACCGCGCCGGCTCGCTCCAGGGCGACGGGTTCGCGTCGTTGTCCCAAACCCGCACTTTCCACCACACCACTTCTCCCGAGGACAAGGCCTTGCCACCATATGGCACCTGGATGGACCTGTCAGTGTTCACTTTGCCGCTGTCCCAAAGGTCGACTTGATCGAGCGTCAAATGCGCTTCGCTGCTCGCCACCAGAATTTGATAGGCCGACTGGCTCAGTCCCCGCGCCGTGTCATTGGCCGCCTCAAGCTTCCAGCTCAACCGGGGCACTGGCGCGTCGACACCCAGGGGGTTTATGCGATATTCGCAGCGTAAATCCACTGGCCGCAACAGGCCTTGCGCCCCGGTGGCCAAAATTTCCGTTGCCGGAAACATCAAAATGAAAAGAATGGTAAAGAATCTAGGCATGGCAATGCTCCTCTGTGCGCGGGCGCAGCCCCTTTTGGAGTGGGAGCGCGCCCGCGTACTCGAACGTGGCGGAAACGACGTGATTCCGACGCGGCCCTTTTACGAATCATAGTACCCGTATGTTTCAATTTCATCCCACATGGCCAGAACGTTTTCCAATTTGGCGGCAGGATGGATCTCCGTGGTGGAACCGATCCAGAGGCGCCCGGTGGCTCCCGCCTCGTCGATTGTCTTCCGCACGGTGGCGCGCACCTCCGCCTCGGTTCCGAACGGAATGAGCTGGGAAACGTCAATCCCCCCCATCAGAATCCAATCTGGGTACACCCGACGGATGTCCCCCGCGTACATGGTGGAAAGCGGTTCGAGAGGATTAATCCCATCGATCCCTGCCTGGCAGAAATCGTCCAGCACCCCCCACAGATTGCCGTCCGAGTGATAGATCACCTTGACGCCGTGCTCGTGCCATGCCGCCGTAAGCTTCACCAGCCGGGGAAAGAACTCCTGGCGCAGGAACGTCGGCGAGAACATCAGATCGGCGGTTCCGGCGATGTCCGAATAGACCAGCGCCACGGGCGACAGGGCGGGATCGGCGGTTTCGTGGACGCGCTGAATTTCCGCCCAGTTGAGCGCTTCCAGCCAATTCGAAACGAGCTCGGGATTTTCCGAGTAGGCATACGCCAGCAGCTCGAGCCCCGCCCGCACGTGCGCGGTGTCCAGGCCCACCGGACTCTCGTTGGGGAAAATCACTGTGTTTTCGCCCACCTTTTCCTGCAACTCCAGGAACTGCTCGCGCGGCGACTTGGAGGACGCGCCCCAAACATTGCTCTTCCCGGCGAAAGTGAACATGTCTCCGAACTTGCGGTTGTGGAGTTCCTCGATGTTGCGCGGGATGTAATCCAACAGGCCCGCGACATCGTGAAAGGGGCGGTCGATCAGCCAAGTGGTCCACCACTCCTGCTTGTAAACAAAGCCATCTTCCTGGCAGATTGTCTTCTCCTCCGCCGGAGCGGCGATTCCCCGCGTAATGTCCAGCCGCTCGCCGATGGTTTTGCAAAGCAGGTCCAAACCATTCTGAAGCGTCAGCTTTTCGCCGGTGACATATTCGATGAGGGGAATGTGCTGGATCAAATCAAAGACCGGAACCCGGTCGGGAATTTCGCCCCGCAAAGTGCATTCGATGCGCTGCCGTGCGGTCATGCGATCGCGAGGAAGTTTGCGCATGGATTTTCCTTTCATGCGAAAGAAAAACAGGTATACCTACCACGTCAGGGAGGCGGTGTCATTGGAAAAATGACGATGTGCACATTTTTCATTGGCCGGGATGCGCGCCCTAGTGCAAAATAGGAAGGGAGACGACGGATTCCTGGGCGCTCTTGCAGCCCGGTAGATCTTCCGGCGCAAGGCGTGGCGGTCCTGTCACAACTTCTGCTTTAGGGGCATCAATTCTCATATGCCGGTCGCCGACCTATCTTCTCTGAAGATTCACGACAACGCCCGCTCGGGCGGTTCGGGGGGGAAGTTCTGGCGCATATTTTCCGCCTCCTTGGGAGTGCTGGTCCTGCTCATCGGGGGTGTTTTCGCCATGCGGTCCCGGGAGCCTGTCGTGGAGGTTGCCGCGGCGCGTGCGGCGAACAGCCAGGAAGCGGAAACCCTGCTCAACGCTAGCGGCTACGTCACACCCCGCCGGCGCGCTACGGTCGCCGCAAAAATCACAGGTCGCGTTACGGGCGTTTTATTTGACGAAGGCATGAGCGTCTCGGAAGGCCAGCTTCTTGCCACTTTGGACGACTCGGACGCCAAACGAGCCCTCGACTCTGCCACCGCTGATCGCAAAGCCTCGCAAGCGGCCATCACGGATTACGAGGTGCAATTGAAGTATGCCGAAATCGCCTTGCGCCGCACCCAGGAGCTCCACGCTGCCCAAGTGCAGAGCCAGGATGCTCTGGACATCGCCCGTACCAACGCGGACAGCCTCAAAGCCAAGATTGCTCTCGCCAAGGATCAGGTGGAAGCTTCGGCAACGCGCATCGAGCAGGCCCAACAGAACGTGGATAACTGCGTAATCCGCGCGCCCTTCAGCGGAATTATCGTCTCCAAGGACGCTCAAGTGGGTGAAATGGTCTCGCCCCTTTCCGCGGGCGGCGGCTTCACCCGCACCGGCATCGCCACCATCGTCGACATGAACTCCAATGAGATCGAGGTGGACGTCAACGAGGCTTATATCGCCCGCGTCGAGCCCGGCCAGAAAGTGTCGGCCACACTCGATGCCTATCCCGACTGGCAGATCCCTTCTCATGTGCGCACCATCATCCCCACGGCGGACCGCCAGAAGGCCACTGTCAAAGTGCGCATTTCTTTCGACCTGCTTGATCCGAAAATTCTTCCCGACATGGGCGTGAAGGTAGCATTCCTAAGCGAAGTACCCTCTCGGAAGAAGGTCAAGAACCAGGATCAAGCGCCTGCGGCCAAGGCCATCATCCCGAAGAGCGCCGTGCACGGCGAAGGCGCCGCCTGTTATGTCTTCGCGGTGCGCGATGGGATGCTGGAGCGCCGGGCCGTCAGCCTCGGCCGGGGGATTGCGGGCGATGTGGAAGTTATTGCCGGCGTGAACGTCGGGGATGAACTGGTCGTGAACGGTCCGGAAAACCTGCGGGACAGAGAGAAAGTGGCAACCCGAGCACGGGAGTGAGGAAGCAGTAGGCAGTAGGCAGTAGGCAGTAGGCAGTAGGCACAGGGCGAAGAACAAGTCAAAAGTCAAAACGCAAAAGGCAAAGCCAGAGGACTGACCTCAATTGCCGAAAAAAGCTTTCGCGGGTTTGTACTTTTGACCTTTGACTTTTGCGTTTTGACTTTTGACTTTCTTTTCCTCATGACAGGAGCAAAACATGGTCAGCGTCAATACCAACGGGAATTCATCGGCCCTCATCCAGGTCCGTGGTCTCGATAAGACCTATTGGCGAGGTGGCGAGAAGATTGACGTCCTGCAGGGCCTCAACCTGGACGTGGATAAGGGCGACTTCGTGGCGTTCATGGGGCCGAGCGGCTCAGGAAAAACCACGCTGCTCAATCTTCTCGGCGGCCTTGACGTCCCCACTTCCGGCTCCGTTTCCGTGGCGGGCGATGAGATCACCCACATGTCTCGCGGCCGGCTCACCGAATGGCGCGCCCGCCACGTGGGCTTCGTCTTTCAGATGTACAACCTCGTTCCCGTTCTCACCGCGCACCAGAATGTTGAGCTGCCGTTGCTCCTCACTCGGCTCTCGCGATCCGAGCGCCGCGAGCATGTGGAAGCCGCGCTCGCCATCGTGGGGCTTCGCGACCGTGCGGGCCATTTTCCCCGCCAGCTCTCCGGCGGACAGGAGCAACGTGTCTCCATCGCTCGCGCCATCGTCTCCGATCCCACCTTTCTCCTCTGCGACGAGCCCACCGGCGACCTCGATCGCAAGAGCGCCGATGAAATCATGGCGCTCATTGAAGAACTGGTGAGCAAGCACAGCAAGACCGTCCTGATGGTCACGCACGACCCCTTGGTTGCGGCTCGCGCGCACACCGTGCTGCATCTTGAGAAAGGTGTCTTGGTGGAGGCGTCGAAGCCGCGCGAGAACGCCAGGGCAGGAGGTGGGGCATGAAGTTCCGACGGCTTATCCTGGCAAACCTTTTCCGCAAGAAGGTCCGTCTGCTCCTCACCCTCGGTTCCTTTGCCGTGGCGCTGTTTCTCTTCGCCTTTCTCGCCGTGGTGAAGGATGCCTTCAACCGCGGCGGGAACCTTGCCAGCGCCAACCGCCTTGTCACCATCAATCGCGTGTCCATAATCCAGCTCCTGCCTCTCTCTTATGGTGATAAGATCGCGCGCATTCCGGGCGTTCAAGCCGTGACGCACTACAACTGGTTCGGCGGCGTCTACCAGGACGAGAAGAACTTTTTCCCGCAGTTTGTGATCGACCCGGAAAACCAACGCCGGGTCATCCCTGAATTGGTCGTTTCGGATGACCAGTGGAATAATTTTCTCAAAGATCGCCAGGGCGCGATTGTGGGCGCTAGCACGGCCAAACGCTTTGGCTGGAAGATTGGTGACCGCATCCCTATCAAGACCACGCTCTATGGCGGCGGGGCCTGGGAGTTCATTATTGACGGTATCTATCATGGCCAGCGTCCTGAGGACGACGAGACGCAGTTCTGGTTCCAATGGGACTATTTCGAGGAGCGTGTCCCCGATCGGCTCAAGGGGCAAACGGGCTGGTATGAGGTCAAGCTCGATTCGCCGGATGACGCTTTGCGGGTGGCCAAGGCCATTGACGCCGAATTCGCCAACTCCCCCTACGAAACCAAAACCGATACCGAATCTGCCTTCGCGGCAAGCTGGGTGAAACAGTTTGGCAACATCGAATTCCTCATCCTGACCATCGGGAGCGTCGTTTTCTTCACCCTGCTTCTGGTAACGGGCAATACCATGGCGATTTCTGTCCGAGAACGGACCGGTGAACTCGCCATCCTCAAGGCCATTGGGTTCAAGGATGGTTCCGTGCTTCTCTTGGTACTCGCGGAAGCCCTCGCCATCGCGCTGTTCGGGGGCATTCTGGGTCTGGGTCTGGCCATGCTCGCCATCCCCGTGCTCGGGATGAAACTGAGCGGCATGTTGCCCACCCTCGTCCTGTCTAAATCGATGCTGTCGGCGGGCCTGGGCTTCGCCCTGGTGGTGGGAGCGGCAAGTGGCCTCTTGCCGGGAATCGGCGCAATGCGCTTGCGCGTCGTCGAGGCGTTTCGGAGAATCTGACAAAAGCAGTGGTTAGTGGCTAGTGGCCAGTGGCTAGGAACTTGCTACCTGGAACTAGCCACTAACCACTTGCCGCTAACCACTGGTGTTTAACTATGACCATTCCTCTCGTCTATAACCTCCGCAGTGTGAAGGCCCGCTGGACCTCCGCCATCGTGGCCGTCCTGGGCATTGCCGGAACCGTCGGCGTATTTGTCGCCATGCTCTCTTTGGCCCGCGGGTTCCGCGCCACCCTGGTTTCATCGGGCTCGTATGACAATGCCATCGTATTGCGGGCGGGCGCCACTGCCGAAATGATGAGTGCCGTCACGCTGGATTCGGTGAAAATCCTCCAAGATGCGCCGGGCGTGGCGCGCCTGAACGGCGAGCCTCTGGTGACTTCCGAAGTCGTGGTGGTGGCGCCCTTCCCTCTCCGTTCCACCGGCACGGACGCTAACGTGCAAGTGCGCGGGGTTTCGCCCAACGTCCTCACCGTGCGCCAGAACGTCAAGATTATCCAGGGGCGCATGTTCCGCCCGGGCCTTTCCGAATTGATCGTAGGCCGCTATACCACGAACAGTTATTCCGGCCTGACCGTCGGAAATCAAGTGCGCTTCGGCGGGGGCATCTGGACCGTCGTGGGGGTTTTCGACGCGGGCGGCTCGGCGTTTGATTCCGAGGTTTGGTGCGACGGCCGAGTCCTCGACGACATTTATAAGCGCCCCAACAATATTTTCCAATCGGCCACCGTCCATCTCGCTTCGCCCGACGCGTTCCAGAATTTTAAGGATGCGGCGAGCAAAGACCCCCGCCTCGACGTGGATGTCAGCCGCGAAATTGATTACTACGCCAAGCAGTCGCAGTTGATGACGCGACTCATCACGGTTTTGGGCGGCCTGGTGGCCGCGGTCATGGGAATTGGCGCGGTTTTCGGGGCTCTCAATACCATGTATTCCGCGGTTTCAGAACGCGGGCGCGAAATCGCCGTGATGCGCGCCTTGGGATTCGGCGCCATCGCCGTGGTTTTCTCTTTTCTGATTGAGGCCGTGCTGATCTCCCTGGTGGGTGGCGCCATGGGTTGCGTGGCGGTTCTGCCTCTCAACGGCTTCACCACCGGCGCTATGAACTGGCAGACCTTCTCTCACATGGCCTTCGCCTTCAAGATCACTCCTGGCCTGCTGGTGGGGGGAATCATCTTCGCTCTGGGAATGGGTGTAACGGGCGGCCTGCTCCCGGCAATCCACGCGGCGCTGCGGCCCATCGCCGCGGCGCTACGGTCTTTGTGAGATACGGGATACGGGTCACGGGATTCGGGATTCGCGACTCGGGCTTCGGCATTCGGCATTGGGGAATCGGAACCACCGTGCCAGGTGCCAAGTGTCACGGGAAAGGGGACAGACGGAATTAAGGCACGCACCGCTACCGTTGCCCTGTCCAAAGTAAGCTTGCTGTAACTCGACCACCGCCAGAAGAACCCACGGTCCGAACTGCACTGACCGTGATGGCTACCCCCGCCTCACCAGCCGTTTCCGCGCGGGATTAAACTACTCCTGGCTGCTATGCCTTCGTCTTCAAGGGAAGAACCCAGGGTCAAAACCGCATTGACCGTGCCTACCCGCTTCCGATTGCGGTCGCGGATTAGCCAGCGTATCAAGTCGGGAGATACCAGCCTCCAGGGGTGTACTTGATTTCCAGATAGGCCTTGAAGTCCGCCATATCGCGAACCAATTCGTTAATCTTCACATCACAGGACAAGCCTCGACGCCACACTGATGGGCCGACCGTTCCCAGCACCAAGTAGTCAGGCGTGGCGGTCGCTTCTTGCCTCGCCGAGGCCTTTATCGCCGACTCAATTTCCGCCTGGTGTACGATCACCATCTCGCAATTTAGGCAGAGGCGGCACGTCTTGCGCAGAATCAAAAGCCCCAGTCCGTCCACGTGAATGACTAAAGGAATCTTACGGACCCGGGTTTTGGCTTTGCAACCAGGACAACTCGTGACGCGATAATTCGCGTGGGGATTGAGCGCAAATGAATACCTGGGAGGCAACGCGCCCATGCGAGCTTTCTGTAGTCTTCGAGCCGATGTCATGGTTAAGGTCCAGCTAACTCCTGTCTAGGCTGACCTGGGCTACGCGCTCGCGCATTCGCGCGAGGCAGAGAGTTAGGCATGGACCTCTGCTTGTGGCTGCACCGGCACGATCTGCGCGACGCGTTCCATGACCTTCTTGTTTTGGGCTGCCTTCTTCAGGTCGTACTCGGCTTGCAAGCGCATCCAGAATTCGGGAGAGCTGCCCAGCAGGCGGGAAATCTTCAGGCACATGATCGCGGACAGAGGCCTCCGCTCGGCCAAGATGTCATGAAGCATTTGGCGCGACACGCCCAGCGCTTTCGCGGCGGCCGTGACGGACAGGCCGACCTCGGGAAGAATGTCTTCCCGGAGAATCTCGCCCGGATGTACGGGTGGCAATCCGTTCTTACGATCCATCGTTTCCCCCCTAATGGTAGTCTTCAAAGTCGACTGCCTCCGCGTTTTCGCCTGACCAGGCGAAGGTGATACGGTAGTTTCCGGTAACGCGCATCGACCATCTCTGCGGGCTGCCGTGCAGGCGGTGAAACCTGTACCCCGCCAGGTTCATCTCCTCCGGCTGCGTGGCCACTTCCAGCGCCTGAAGAATGCGCACGCACTTCCTGACATATTCGGCGCCGATCCGGCGTGTCTTGCCGCTAAGGTAGATCTCTTCCAGCCCTTTATGTCGGAAGCTGCCCACCATTTTTCAACTCTAAACCAAAAGACCTCTAGTGTCAACTATTTAGTTGACACGCGTAGATAGCACGGAGTTATCCCGCCCCGAGTGGGAGTGGTCCGCGGCCCTTCGTTGTGCAGATTCATAAATGTGTCAAAATTTTCGGATTCAGAACCGCGGAGTAGTGCGCTACGCGCCCAACTCCGCTACTTGATGCTATTATAAGCGGCGCCCTTCCAATAGCCAGGATTTCAAACATGGATTGTCAGGGTAGACAGGATACAAAATTGAAGCATGCGGCGATCACCAAGAACGTGATCGGTTGCGCCTTTGAAGTCATCAATGACCTTGGCGCGGGTTTTCTGGAATCGGTTTATGAGAAGGCTTTGCTTCTGGCGCTGGGACAAAAAGGTTTGTCAGCTTCGTCCCAACATCCCGTCAAGGTGATGTTCAGGGGTGAATGCGTTAGTGATTCTTATCAGGATATTCAGATTTTCTTATTCCGCCTTTTCATCCTGTGTATCCTGCCTATCCATGTGAATAAGCAAACTTCACTTCCCGCTGTCTTCGATCAACTCCAGTTTGACCGGTCCCAGTAGGCCTGACTCCCAGAGCGGTGTTTCTTCCTTGTAAGAGACATTCGTGTGCGTGTAACGCCGATCGGGGGGCAGCCGGGCGTCGCCGATAACGCGATTCGGCCAGAGATTGGCGACGTCGATCTCCAAGACATTTCCGGAAGGTTTTACCGCGCTCGTGATCTCCACCCGGAAGGGCTTGGTCCACAGCGGGCCAAGGTCTTTTCCGTTTAGCCGCACCTGCGCAACGTATTTCACGCCGCCGAGGTCGAGCGCCACCCTTGCGTGCGGCCCGCGCAGGGCCGGCGGAAGATCAATCGACTTTCGGTAGGTCGCCGTGCCGGAATAGTATTTAATTCCGTCCTCCGGCCGCTCCGTCCAGCTTATAGGCTTCGCAAACTCCGCACTCGCCGGCCCACCCCACTTGGGATCAAAGCTCACCGCCCACGGGCCCAGGATTTCCTCCTCGTACGTATAGACCGGGAAATTCCTGCTTGCTTCCCCCTGCACGCCCACGCCTATGGGTTGGCGGAAAACCACAAACAACGAGCCATATGGCGCGAATTCCAAGGGCACGCTGGTCAAGCCGCCCGCTTGCTGGAAGGCCACTGCCGGCCGCGATTCGCCGGTGACGGGGTCCCACAGTTCCGGCCGCTTGCCTGACACTCGGAACGTACACTCGACCTGCTCGTCGCGGTCTTGGCGGTTGGAGAGGAAGTACACCTCAGCGTCATCCTCCGTGCGGTGCAGGAAATCGATCGAGGCCCCGCTGACGCTGCTGCGATAGGTGAAGTCCGGAGCGATGCTCTGCTCCGCGAAAACTTCTCGCAAAGATTTGCCCGAATGAATCCTTCCTTTACCCAGGCTCCTTTCCTTCACTTTCAAACCATCGATATCGCCCCACATTTCATCCGCGAGTTTTTTCAGGTCGGAATCGACGCCAGGGTAGCCCTGGAGGCCGGGAGACCGCTGCGGCTTGGGCCCGACCACCACGCCGCCCTCCGCCGTCAGCTCGCGGATTCTGCCCAGCACGGCCGGGGACATTACGCCATCCTCCGGCAGCACCAGCACGCGATAGCTCATTCCCGAGGGCAAGGTCCAGCGCCCCTGGTCGACGGCGAGCCCGTGCAGCAGGAGTTCGGAATCAATGGCGTCAAAGTTGTAACCCGGCGGCAGTGCGGGGCGCAGGTATTCGCGCGAAGGCAGAAACTTCGTTACCCCCTCGCCATAAAAGTAGAGCGCGTCGGCGTCAAAATGTCCCTTCTGTAGCAGGTACTGGCAGCGCGCCAGGTATTGGAAGAAGCCGCGCGCCTCTTCCCACCAAGTCAGATTGCGGTCGAAGTGAGTTCCGGCTCCGTACTGCCAGCCGGGTTTCATGTCAAGCATGGGCTGCGCCGTGTATTGATGGAAAACCATGCGGTTCAGTCCGTCGAGAAAAGCTTGGTCCCCGACGGGCTTGAGCGATTGGGGATATTCCTGCCAATGAGTCCACGCCGTGAAGGATTCCGCCTGTACGATGGGGCGTCCGTAGACGTGCGCGGCGGTGGCGACGGTGCGGATGACGTTTCCCCAGGGGTTGAATTGCGACATAATGTCGGTTCCGAACCAGAATTCTCCCATGGGCAAGTCATTGTTCCCCGCGCAGCGCAATCCGTCGATGTGCGGATAGGGATAAGTGCCATAACCCGTTTCACTTTGGATTTGCACGCCGCTCTGGTGCGCGAGCTCGCCAAAGGGAATCCAGAACTGCTCCGCCATGAGGTCGCCGATCGTCCAGCGAAAGTCAAAGAGAAAGCGGTCGGTCACGTCCCGGCTGTCAACGATGCGTCGCGCCATCGCTGGAAGGTACGGCAGCAGGTCGTAACCCCTGCGTTTTCTGAACTCCTCGCGAAAGTTGCGCGACCACGTGGGCTGCTGGCCGCGCACGTCGGCGCCCAGCTCGTAACTGTCAATGTGCAGGTACTTGAGCACGTGCGTGCCGGAAGCCCCCGCGTCCGCGAGCACGGGCAGGGCCGTATGGACAAAATGACTCTCGATGCCGGCGCGGTCGAGCATGTCGGCCTCGTAGCCACCTTGGGTGTTGCGCGATGTGCCGCGAATCTTCTGGCCCTCCAAAGTGTATCCAAAGCGTAGGATTGTCCATCGACCGGGCGGAATGTCCCATTTAACGCGCCCATCCGCGTCCGTGACCGCCGTGAGATCAATAACCTCCTTCGAGTGGCAATCCACGGCGCCGTCTTCAGGATATTCCTCATCCAACGCCGCGGGGCCCTGGCGCGGATAATCCCAAAAGCTGCGGTTGCCAGACTTGAACCACCACCATTTGATCCCGCGACGAAGAATCGGCTCGTCCCCTGCGCGCAGCAGCACAGCTTCCGCCACTTGCACGGGCGTCCCGTAAGATGATGTAATCACAAGCCGAAAGTGCCTGCTCTGGATCGGGGGGAAGTCGACGCGCTTCGCTTTGCCCTTTTCCATGGTGAATCGGCACACCGGACTAAATGTCTTCCCATCCTCCGAGGCCTGAAGTTCGCACTCCCGCGGCCCGCTATCGGGGCCTGGGGAAATTTGAATACTCTCGGGCGTTATCGGACTATCCACAATCAAGTCGAGCCAAGAGGGGTTTTTCGCACTAATCGCTACGTTCGCGGAAGACCAGAAAGTTTCAGGGTCACCATCGGCGGCGTCCTGCGGGTAGAAATTCCACTCGCCCACGTATCCCTGAAGAGTCGAGCTTGCAGTTACTCTTGCCGGAGCCACCGGGCGGGTTGCCTTCTCCCGAATCGCCAGCACCGCCACATCGTGATAATAGTTGTCCACCACCGGCGGCAGGGGGAGAAGCCGGTCGAGCTTTTTCGCCCCGTCCACCTGCAACTCCGAGTACACCAGCTTCTTGTTGGCTTGGTCGGGAGTGATCCATGGGCCGCCGCTGTCCCAGCCATCGCAGAGGTCGATGCTCACCACCATCCCCAGGCGGGCGGCCTCGCGCAAGGCGTGCTGGAATAATTCATGCCATTGCGGGCTCAAGAACTGCGCGCCCGCAGGAGTGTGTTCATCCCCGGTTTGGAAAACCAGGACCCCGCTGATTCCTTGCCGTTTCATCTCCTCAAGGTCTTTGCTGATGCCCTCTTTGGTAACATTGCCATTAAGCCACACCCAATAGGCCCAGGGCTTGGCCGAGTCCGGGGGCAAAAGAAAATTGCTCGCGAACTCGTCCGACGTTTGTCCACTCCCTGCCGCGAGAATCCCTCCGCTTAAAGTCAGAAACATCGCCGCGGCGATTGCAATTTTCATCATCTTTAGCCTCCCCCACAGGGTTGCAAAAGTGGGACGACCCTCGCCAGCGCTCCGGGAGAGGCGCCGGGAAGTCGAGTTTCTGATAGCGGATGGCATAAGCCGATTCGCGGCCTGCTTCACACTTCGAATCCACTCCGGCGGACTAAACCTCGTTGCGGCGCCTTCCCAGACTCGCCGCGGCCGTCGAGGATATGCTTTCACGACGCGCATATTGCCTATTCTGACTGGGGAATTCAAGCAAATCTCGCGCTCGGGCAGGCGATTGTTCACTATTTTAGATTTAGGACAACCTCTTCCCCTAAAGATGGTTCATAATCCCATAGCAAATGGGTGGTCTCAGAGAGGAGCCGACACATGAAACTTCAACTGACCGGCCGCATTGTGGTGGGCCTTTGCCTCTGGATTTTGCCCGCGTGGGCAGCCGAACCTCAACTTACGATTTACAACCAGAACTTCGCAGTGGTGCGAGTGCTGATTCCCCTTGATCTAAAGCCGGGCGAGAATCGCATTCAGTTCACTGACACGACCGCTTACCTGGAACCCGACTCGGTGATTCTCCGCGACCCCACGGGAGCGCGGGTTTTGCAGATTCTCGAGCAGAACTATCGCGGCGATCCCGTCTCTCAGCAGCGCCTTCTCTCGCTCTACGAAGGAAAGACCCTCGACTTTCTGGTGCAACGCGGCGAGCACACGGAGACGGCGCAGGGCAAGATCATTCGCAGCGGATACATCCCGCCCTGGCCGAACGCTCCCTATGGAAATCCCTATGCGGGCAACACCCCCGGGATGGAGCAACCGATCATTGAGGTCGACGGCAAGTTGCGCTTTGAGCTTCCCGGAACACCCCTGTTCCCGACTCTTACCGACGACACGGTTTTGAAGCCGACTATCAATTGGGTTTTGATGACGGACAAGCCCGGCGAAGTGAATGCCGAGTTCAGTTATGTGACCGGCCAGATGGACTGGAATGCCGATTACAACCTCGTCGCGCCCGAGGAAGGCGACCACCTGGACATGGTCGGCTGGGTGACCATCCACAATCGAACCGGCAAGACTTTCGACGGCGCTCGAATCAAGCTGATGGCCGGAAGCGTCAATAAGATACAACCCGCGATGGCCGATCGCTTCGGAACGGTCGGGGGGGCGTTGGCGATGGCGTCGCCGGGTATCTATCCCGGTCAGGTTTCCGAAAAGACCTTTGAGGAATACCACCTCTACGAGCTGCATCGCCCCACCACGCTTCACGACCAGGAGAGCAAGCAGGTTGAATTCGTGCGCGCTGCTGGAATCAAATCCGAGCGGCTTTATGTTTACGACGGGATGAAGTTGGATCAAAATCAGTATCGGGGCTGGGGCTTCGAGAACATTCGGATGAACAGCGAATACGGAACGCAATCGAATCCTGACGTGGCGGTGATGCGGGAATTCAGCAACTCCGAGGCGAATCACCTGGGAATGCCGCTGCCGGCGGGCCGCCTGCGATTCTACCGGCAGGACACCGATGGCCACTTGGAATTTACGGGCGAGAATGAGATCAAGCACACGCCGAGCGATGAAACGATTCGGGTCTTCACGGGCAATGCCTTCGACATTAAAGGTGAACGCCGCCGCACGGATTACCATAGCGATGTGGGCCGCCGCATGGTGGACGAGTCTTTCGAAATCAAACTGCGCAACCACAAGAAGGAACCGGTCGTGGTACGCGTGGTTGAGCACCTCTATCGCGGCGCGACTTGGGAAATCACGGAAAAATCCGCGACCTATCTCAAGACCGACGCCCAAACCATCGAGTTTCAGGTTCAGGTGCCGCCGGATGGTGAAAAGTCCGTGACCTACACAGCGCATTACACCTGGTGAAGGAAATACCATGCGCACTCTGCAACGCTTGCTCATTTGCGTAATATGTCTTGCCCCGAGCCTTGGCGCTCAAACCTCGCCCGTGGACTCCACCAGGATCAGCCGGGCTTTACAAGACTCCACGGGCCAGGTCTGGGGAATCGGCGCCTCCATGGGCACCAGCCTTTACCGCTGGGAGGGTGATAGGTGGAACGCCGTTGAGGGAGTTTCCGGCATCACCGGAACGGTAGCTTTGGCCAACGGGCCGGATGGCGCAGTTTACGGCCTTTGGACCGCCGCCGAGGGCAGGCATACCGTGACCTGGCACAAGGGAACCGTATCCAAGACGCTGGCGCAGTTTACGGGCGACCTCACGAACCTGCCGAACCTCTTCGTTGACCCCAAAAGAAACATCTGGATTACCGAGCGGGGAATACACATCTATCGCATCACTCCGGAAGGCAAAGCCGATTGTGCCTACACCATCGAATACGATCATCGTTACGATTCCAATCAGCGCGGCGGCGGGCGCATAAATTTCGAGTCCATCTTCGCGACCGCGGATGGGCGGGGGCGGATTTGGTTTTGGGCGGGCGGGCCAGGTGGCGGCGTGCCCTCGCTGGACGGCATCCTGATCTTCGATGGCAAGAATTTCGATCTCCACACTAATTTCCCGGGCCCGCCCGTCAAGCGCTACACCGTGGTTGAGCCCGACGGCGCGGACCACATGTGGCTCGCGGCGCCGAGTGATCACCTGTATAGGGTTGACACCCAGACGCTCGTCACCGAAGTGGTCCCGGAGCCGGCATCCAATGCCTTCCGTTCCGTGCAGAAGATCTTTCATGCGGGGCGGGCGACTTACGTCATTACGACCAATGGGTCGATGCCCGTAGCGGAGCGCGGTGGTGAGGGCCGGTTTGGCACCCTGTGGCGACTGCAAGAGGGCGAATGGAAGCGGGTGATCAGCGGAATCGATATGCGGTCCCCTTCTTTAACCGATGCGCCCCACTCGTTCGTGGTGACCCCGGCAGGGCTGTGGCTCGGCGCCTATGGAACGGGACCTTGGTTCATCCCGGCGGGGACAGGTGAGCCCGCGCATATCGATTGGAGATATGGTTTTTCCCTCGAAGGGTCGGAGGGATTAACAGCGCTTCCCGATGGACGACTGCTCGTGGTGGCGGCGAACACTGGGACCATGGCCTTCAAACCGGCGGATTTGTTGGCCTCATTCCAGTCCCCGGCAGACGTTCAAACGCTGAACCCGCTCCGCGTGTTGGTTGCGGACCGGCATAACCACCTCTGGGGTTTCCTTTCCGATGACCGTAAGGGGATCAGCGAGTGGGACGGAAAAACCTGGACAGACCATGCCCTGCCGGAGAATATTGAACCCTCGCGGTTTTGGAGCTTCGGCGTGGACTCACAGGACCGCATCTGGCTCCTTCCTAGCTGTCAAGGGGTGGTCTATATCTTGAACCCCTGGCCCGGAAACATCGAGACTTACCCCGACGTTTCCGCCGCTCTCCAGGCGCAGTTATCCATCCGCGCAAGCTTCCATGTCCGGGGAGATCGCTTAACGGTTCCAACGTTCACCCCTGATGGCCGAATCGGCTACCGCGACGCGTGCTCGCAGGCTCATTACTTCAACGGCCAAACGTGGCAGACGTGGCGGCCGCAAGATATTGACACCGCCCGGCGGGGGAGCTTTGATGGCCCTACGTTTTTTGATCGGGCGGGCAATTTCGCGTTGAACATCGCGGGAAGAACCTGGGAATACACCCAAGCGGAAGGGTGGCGCACCACGACCTACGAGAAGGGACTCGGCACGGATCAGGAAAGGCAGGCTCCCCAATCATTAGCGGCGCCACCCGGCTGCGAGATCAGCAACCCTGAATCCGTGGTCCAGGATCGCTTGGGAACCTACTGGCTGACCTCTCGAGGCCAATTGTATCGCGCGGTTCGCGGACTCTGTGTGCCACAGTTCTCTCCCGGAGAGCGTCAACCGTTTGGTGATATGCGGACAATAAAAACCGCACTGATTGACCCGCAGGGGAACACCTTCCTGGAGACTTACTTTCACGGCCACCCCCAGGTGGGGGAGTACGTCATCGTGAACGCTCGCCAGCCGCTGCCGCAAACCAAGCTGCATGCCACGGTGGAGGCAGCCGGAAGCGTCAAACTACAGTTCGAGACTCAGGTCAAAGGCAAGGTATGGTTCACCTGGAGAATCGACGGCGGCGATTGGACTTCCCCCACCCCGAGCGCGGAAACCACGGTGAATTGGCTGGCGAATGGCAAGCACACGATTGAAGCCGCCGCGCTGGATGAGCGCCTGCAAATCGATCCCAACCCTCCCACGGCCGAAGTGACCATCCATGTGGATCCCCAAACGCAGATTGCCGCGCTCATCGAGCAACTGAAGGATCCGGACTATTCCGTGCGCGACGCGGCCGTGGCCGGGCTGGTCCGTCAACCTGCCATCGCTCTTCCCCTGCTGCAATCAGCGCGCGAGACAGCGGGGGCGGACCAACGCTGGTGGATCGATTCCGCCATTCAACAAATCCAAGATCGCCTGGCGAAGGACAAGCAGCCGTAACTTACCTTGGCGCGTAGATGAAGGAAGTGAGGCCGTCCATCTGAGCGATGCTGCGTGAGAGGTCTGCGGTGACACGGCTGCGTGGAACGTGCGGCACCGCATAACGCTCAAGCATTTCGAGGGTGCCGGGGTCAGAGACCTCGCCGGTGATCACAAGGACACGCCCCACAAGGTTGGGCCGGAGTTCGGTGATGGCTGAGACCATCTGCGGAAGCTGGGCGGAGCGCAGGTCGAGCAGAACCGCGTCAAATTGCTCTCGGCGAATCATCAACAGCGCCTGCTGAGCATCGCAGGCAGCGTCCCCTTCGTAACCCAGCCCCGCCACCAAGACGTACAAAATATTCCGAATCGAGGGTTCATCCTCGATGATGAGAACCTTCCTGCGCGGAGGAATTGGAGCCATACCGATCTCTCCTAATGAGGGTTTCTAGGATGCTCTTGTATACCCGATTCCAAACGGACGTCGATAGTACTAAGGTACTATCGTAAGGTAGAATTGCCTGAGACAAATAGATGGAGGCGTAGAAATGGCAGAGCGGAGAGTTCTCATGACGAGTCCGAATCAAGACCGCCGCCAATTCCTGAAGACCGCGACGGCTGCGGCCAGCGCTTGCCTGTTACCCGACTCCGCCCCAGTGCGCGGCGCCGAGCCGGCGCAACGCCTTCACATGGGGGCGCAAACCAACGCTTGGGGAGTGCCAATCAAAGATTACGGCCAATTGTTGGACATCGCACAAACCCTGGCGCGCCTGGGTTACGGGGGCTTCGAAACCAACTTTGCCAGCGTCAGCTCGCAAGTGGCACGAGCCGCGGATTGCCGCCGCGACTTCGAATCACGGCACGTCCAGTTCGTTGCCCCACATACAGGTGGCCTTTTCTACGATAAGGAGAAAGGAGCAGATGAGCTTGCCAAACTTGAGAGCATGGCGGGATCCTGCGCACAGATGGGCGCCAGCTACCTGATTGTGAGTGGAAAACAACTTCCCCATCCGGAGGGAAAGCTCGACCTTGACGCTGTGCACGTCAAGACGGAGGCGCTTAACCGGCTCGGCGCAGCGGTGAAGAAGGAAGGCTTGCGGCTCTGCTATCACAATCATGAGGCGGAGTTCCGGGACAATCCCCCGGAAATGAGTTACCTGCTCAGTGAAACCGATGCCGCCGGCGTATGGTTGTGTCTGGACGTTGGCCACGCTTATGGCTTGATCGACCCGGCGGAATTCACCGTTGCGCACTTCCAGCGCATCAAGATCTTCCACCTCCGCGATGAGACGCGCTCGCCCTCCGGCAAGGTTATTTATAGCGAACCCGGTGAGGGCGGGATAAACCTGAAAGGGATCGTCGCCCCGCTCCTGAACAGCAACTGGGAGGGTTGGCTGGAAATCGAGGATGAGCAGTATTATCCCAAGCCCATGCCCAACCCCGAAATGGCCATGCAAAAGTGGCGGCAATTCTTAAGAGGACTCACAGGTGTATAGAATGATAAATTATGAATTATAAATTATGAAGTATTCAATTTCTGTATGGACCGCAGCCTGACAATTCATCCTTTAGAATTTAGAATTCATAATTCGGGAGCGATCAATGACCAAATGTTTTCGAACTTTAATTCCCGCACTTATCCTGGCCGCCACGGGTCTGGCAGCGCAAACGAGCGACACGCTTCAATATCAATCCGCGTTTATGCGTGTTGAGCTGGCGCCGGACCAACCGGCGTTCGCGGCCCTCACAGTGGATTCGCTGGGTAAGAGCAAGCTCAGCGCCAACCCGCTGCGCCCGCCGGCCAAGGCGGAAACGCCATACCAGGTGCGCCGTGTGGACACTACCTTCGAATATCGTCCCTCCGGCGTATCTACCGCCACGCCGCCCGCATGGACGTTTCAGTTCTCTGCTCGTCAGATTCTCTTGCGTTCGCAGTTTGCCGCAGGAAATCCGCCGCCCCCGCTGGTGCTGAATTTCAATCCTCACCTTAACCACGCCACGGTGCTGGGGCTTATCAATAACGACAGCAGTGTACGATTGCCGGCGCTTCTGCACCTGCCTGACCTTGGGACTTTCCGGATTACCTCCAGCGTGGGGCGCTACCTCACGTTGGGCTACGACGCGCTGCGTTACGGAGGAGGCAAGCAGGCCGACGACTACGTGCGCGTCACCTTCCCCGCCGCCACGGCTGCCCTCCCCCAGGTGGACTACAGCCTGGAAGTGGTGGCCATTTATCCCGGTTCGGCGGCGCTGGCGCGGGACCCGCGATTTGACGGCTTCCGGCGCAACTGGCTGAATATCTTCCAACTGAACCCCCGCCAGCGAGTGCTGGCCAATCACGCCGCCAGCGACCCCGTGGCCTTCACGGTTTTTGAGTATTCCTCGGTGGCGGTCCGCACGCCGCGGCTGGCGCCGGGCCTGACCGCTCTGGATATGATTCGTCAAACCCTCGACCGCTACCTCGGCGGAATGAAAGGCTATGGGATGGAGGGATACGGTGGCGGCACTCGCTACGACTTTAGCGACACCTATCCTTCACTGCTGATTGCCGCCTGCGACTACGTTACCGGCAGCAAGGATCATGCCTGGCTGGAGAAAAACTATGCCGGGATAAAGGAATGGGCCACCAAATTGTTGGCCATGGACGTAGATGGAGACGGCTTGATTGAGTATCCAGTGAGCGGGAACTACAACTCCTGGCCGGAAAAAATCTCGGTACGTCCGGCCAACTGGTGGGACACCATCGGCTTTGGCCATCAGGACGCCTACTCGAACGCCCTTGCCTATCACGCCCTGCTGAACATGGCGGAGTTGGCCCGCCAAGCCAATCAGCCGGACGATGCGCGGCTATATTCAGCTCGCGCCGAGAAACTCCGCTCTGTTTATTTTCAGACCTTTTACGATCCCCAAACCGGAGTGCTGGCTGGCTGGAAAAGCGCTGACGGGAACCTGCACGATTACTATTTCACCTTTGTGAACAGTGTGGCCATTACCTATGGACTGGTTCCGCGCGACAAGGCAAACCTCATCATGGATCGGTTGCTCGCCAAGATGCAGGAAGTGGGTTACACGCATTTCGAATACGGCCTGCCCGGAAACCTGATTCCCATTCGCCGCGGTGATTACGTCGACCACGATAAGCGCTGGGGAGGGCCGGAGAAAGAAGATGGGTCGGATGGATTTCAAATTTATGAGAATGGCGGGGCGACGGCGTGTTATGCCTATTTCACCTTGCAAGCCCTGTACCAATTGGGCTGGCACAAAGACGCCGACGCGATGCTGTTTCCCATGCTTGAGGGGTTTGAGAAAGGAGGCTTCCAAGGCTTTGGCCCGAACGGCATGACCTACGATTGGAAAGCCTGGGATGGAACTCCGCACGGTTATGAAGGTCTGCTGGTGGATGGTTACCAAGCGCTGCTGGCCGTGCTGTCACGCTGAGAACAGATATCAGGTGCCAGGTTTTAGGTGTGAGGAGTTAGGGCTTTACTGACACCTGAAACCTGACACCTTTTTTGCGCCTCTGCGCCTCCGTCCCTCTACGGTAAGCAGGGAGGATTGTCTTACGGCCCTGCCGTCGGCCTAACCCATCAGCGTGCGAAGCCGCAGCCTCGCTTTGTGCAGTTGCGATTTCGAAGTGCCCTCGCTGATGCCGAGCAATTGCGCAATCTCATCGTGCCGGTAGCCTTCCAGGTCATGAAGGAGGAAAATTTCCTGGTAACCGGAAGACAACTGGGCGATAGCGACATCCAGACTTATTTTGTCCAGCGGGCTCGTAGCTGGCGCCGGAAGAGCGCTGACCGTCGTGAGGATGTCACTCACAGCCTCGTCGGCGCCTGGCGCGACGTCCACGGAAGTGACCGCCTCGCGCCACCGTCGATACCGGCGCAATCGCATCAACACAGTGTTGACCGTCAGGCGGTGCAGCCACGTGGAAAAGTTTGCTTCGCCTCGAAAGGTATGGGCTTTTCGGAACAACTGGAGAAAAACCTCTTGGGTTAAATCCTCTGCGTCCTCCGGATTCCCTAACATGCGGTAGCACTGTCGATACACCCGCCGCTCGTACTTGTGGTGGAGGACGTCAAATTCCTTTATCAAAGCCGCCCCGGGCGATTGCGGAACCGGCGGCCGAGGCGACGGCCAGGACTGCGGCGAGGCGCCCGCATTCGCTTGCGGCGGCGCGGCGCCAGTGCCGGGGTCGTGAGGCAGAGGAAAGAAACTACCTCGCGGAGCAGGGATCGTACTCAGTTCTCCTAAACAGTCCGCGCGGGAAAAACCCTCCGTCTGCCCAAAGGTTGTGGGGGAAAAGGTCGCGCCCTGGTCGACGCTTTGAGGATCAGGAGGAATCATATCCCTCGTCTCCAGATCCTCGGTCATGATCGGCGCCTCTAGAATTGCGCTCACAAAGCTACCCTCCATCTCTTTGACGTGTTTGGTTGCGGCGTCCTCAAGGCCGGGAGAATCCCGTGTACCCTTCGCCCATCCACGACATGGATTGCCGGAGCCATGGCGGCAGCCCTATGTACGTCGCATCCATCCCACGGACCGGCAGCTCATCTGCCGCACGAGGGGTCATCAATAGATTGGAATTAGTCAACGTGTTGAGCATCCTCACGAATGAGGAGCTGACACGAGTAATGGAAAGGGACTAGACGCGGGGAGGCGCTCGTAAGCCATGCGCTTGAGGAAAGCCGGCAAGTTCCGCGAGAGGCAATTCAATGGGAGAGAAATAATAATGGATGATTACGGTTGGTACGACGGGAGGGGCGGGCCGGGAATCATCCACCTGCACCGGCGCCAGTTTATCGCCGCCACACTCGGCCATGCGGCTGCTCTTCGATGTGTGCCAGGAGACGGTGTTTTGTCCAGGGTTGGGTAAGCGCGATTCGGTGGCCAGGACGCCTACAGTCACGACCAGAACCGCGATCGCGACGAACACGGTGCCACCAATTGCAGTGGCAATGGTACTGCCTCGGCGGGCCGCACATCGAGCATTTCTAAGCAAGTTGTTTACCCCTGCTGGCATTTGCCCAAGAACTTCACTTATTTTACACCAACCACCAGCAGACCGCAAAAAAAACTGCAAAAGAGCACCCCTGGGCGGCCGTAAATGGAAAGCCACCCCTTGCTGTGAAGCCGGACCTCGGGCTTAGGTTGCCTGGAGAAAAGGGGTAATCGGGGATCGGCTCATCGCGCGATTAGGTCATCGGGTGATTGAGTGAATGGTGCGCGGCGACATTCTCGTGTCGCAACTTTTCCCGCCCTGGAGGGTTATAATCTGACTGAGGGCGCTCAGAAAAGGTAACCAGCGATTGTCTAGGGCGGGGAGTGCAACTTTGTCTATTCTTCCCGCCTGGCCTTCACAGCATGCGATGGGCTCTTCTATGAGAGACAAAACGATTTCGACGCTTCCTCCCGACCTCGCCGTGTGGCATTTTCTCAGCCGGACAACCTTTGGCCCGCGGCTACAAGACGTGGAAAGAGCAAAACAAGCGGGTATCGCCGGGCTCCTGGACGAACAACTTCATCCCGAGAAGATTGATGACTCCGAAGTGGAACGAAAAATCGCCTCTCTTCCCACCCTAACAATGAGTCCCGCAGAATTGATGGAGGAGTTCCCTGCCCCGAAACAGCGCAAGAATCCGGAAGCGATGCAGGAGCGCACGGGGGCGGCGCCGGCCATGGCTCCCAACCAGGATGGTATGGCTAAGCAGGCCCCGCCTGAGATGAACCAGGGGATGGAAGCAAACGGGCCACGCCGGGTCATCATGGAGCTTGGCCGTGCACAATTCTGGCGCGCCGCTTATAGCCCACGGCAGCTTCAGGAAGTCATGGTCCATTTCTGGATGAATCACTTTAATATTTACGCCGAAAAGGGAGTGGACAAATGGCTCCTCACTTCCTTCGAGCACGAGACCATCCGGCCCAATGCTTTGGGAAATTTCTCCCAACTGCTCGCCGCCACAGCGCAGAGCCCGGCCATGCTCTTCTATCTGGACAATTGGTTGAGCGTCGCCCCCAACGCCGCGGGCGGCAAGGGCTTTGCCCAAGGCCGGCGCGGACCGCTCGGATTTGGCGGTGCGGGCCTTGCGGCTGCGGCGATGCGAGCAAACGGCCAGCGCGCGCAAGTTGAGCGCCGTGGCCTGAACGAAAACTACGGGCGCGAGTTGATGGAACTCCACACCTTGGGTGTGGACGGCGGCTACACCCAGCAAGATGTGCGAGAGGTCGCGCGCTGCTTTACCGGTTGGACCATCGATCATCCACAACAAGGCGGGGGGTTCATTTTCCGGCCGCGCATGCACGACTACGGGGAAAAGCTGGTTCTGGGCCAGAAGATTAAGGGCCAAGGGGGGATGAAAGATGGATTGGAAGTGCTTCAACTCCTGGCGGCCCATCCTTCCACAGCGCATTTCATTTCCCTGAAACTCTGCCGCCACTTCGTCACCGATGATCCTCCCGCTTCCGTCGTGGACCGCACCGCTCGCGCCTTTACCAAGTCCCAGGGCGATATTCGCTCGGTGTTGAGGGCGATTCTCACCTCGCCGGAGTTCAACTCGCCAGTTGCCTTCCGGGCAAAGGTGAAATCCCCATTCGAGCTCGTGGTCAGCTCATTGCGAGCGTTAGACGCGGACTCAGATGCCGGCGCGCCACTGATGGGACTGATTATGCGGATGGGTCAGCCGCTTTTCCAATATCAAGCGCCCACGGGTTATCCGGACCGCGCCGCCCATTGGATAAACTCCGGCACCCTGCTGGCGCGAATGAATTTTTCCATGGCGCTGGCGGCCAGCCGGATTCGCGGGACACAACTCGACCTTCAAGCTCTGACTCATTCCGATGACCCCCAGGCCGTCTGGAATCAACTGGTGCAACGAACGCTCGGCGGGAGCGTTTCCCGCGAAACCCAGACGGCGGTCATGAAGAGTGTGGAGGATTTGGACAGTGCCGGCGGGGGTAATCCACGCGCCTTTCCCAAGACCACCCTGATGGCGGCGCTGCTGCTCGGGTCGCCGGACTTTCAGCGCCGGTAACACAGCAATGAGGTCACGATGAGTATTTCGCGACGTTATTTTTTGAAAACCACGGGCCTGAGCCTTTTCGGGGCAGGATTCGTTCCCACTTTCCTGCGGCGGGCGGCCTTCGCAATGGGGCAGCCGGGGCGCAAGAAAATCCTGGTCGCCATCTTTCAGCGCGGCGCGGCCGACGGGCTGAACATCGTAGTCCCCTTCGGCGAAAAAAATTACCACGCGCTGCGCCCAACCATTGCCATCCCGGAGCCCTCCCAGCGCACCGATGGCGGCCCGAGCGCCCTCGATCTCGATGGGTTCTTTGGACTGCACCCCAGCCTCGCTTCGCTGAAGCCTCTGTTCGACGCTCGCCACCTGGCGATCATTCATGCGGCCGGTTCGCCGGACAGCACGCGCTCGCACTTCGACGCGCAGGACTACATGGAGACGGCGACGCCCGGCGTGAAGTCCACTCCCGACGGCTGGCTGAATCGCTTTTTACAGAGCGCTCCCCACACCGATGCCACGCCTTTCCGGGCTGTGGCCTTTGCCGCCTCCACGCCGCGCACCATGATGGGCGCCGCGTCCTGTCTGTGCACGCAAGACCTGCAAGGCTTCCACTTGGCGGGCAACGCCAACCGGCAAGCGCGCGGCGTGCAACTGGTGGAGAGCGCGTTCGAAGAGATGTACGCCTCGGCCACTGACCCACTGCTTTGCCGCACCGCGCGCGAGACCTTTGAAGCCATCTCCACCTTGCAACGCATGCAAATCGGAGTGTACCAGCCGGAAAACGGCGCGGAATATCCGCGCGGGCCCCTGGGCAAGAGCTTGCAACAGATCGCGCAACTCATCAAATCCGGCGCCGGGCTGGAAGTTGCCTTCGCGGAAGTGGGCGGATGGGACCACCATGTGAACGAAGGTGGAGTGAATGGCCAACTGGCAAACCGCTTGAAGGACTTCGGCGACTCGCTGGCCGCCTTCCACAAAGACCTGGGAGACCGTATGGCGGACATCACGGTCCTGACCATGTCGGAGTTCGGCCGCACCGCCCGCGAAAACGGCAACCGCGGCACAGACCACGGGCACGCTCATGCCATGTTTGTTCTAGGTGGCCCGGTGAAGGGTGGAAAGGTTTACGGCGATTGGCCGGGCCTTAACGATCATCAACTCCATGATGGACGGGACTTAGCACTGACCACAGATTTCCGCGATGTCTTCGCGGAGGTGGCGGTGCGTCATCTGGGGGTGGAGAATCCCGCCGGGATTTTCCCCGGCTATGCGGTTTCACCGGCGCGCTTTCGCCGGTTCCTGGGCTGATTCCCACCAGCTCTTACGTTTTCACGAATTGCTCGACGCGCGCCACATCCCGGCGAATGAAGAGAGTGGACGCGGTGGTAAGAAGAATGCCTGCGGCCACATACACCGCGGACGACAACGAAATCGCCTGGCTGGCGCCGATGCGCTGCGCTACGAAACCCACCACGACGGGCGCCGCTCCGCCCCCTAACCATCCCATCATGTTGATGAACCCTGCCGCTGTACCTCGCACCTGGGGAGGAATTACATCGAAAACGGAAGCGAAAATGTTGGCGTCGTAAAACCCTTTAAAAAGCCCCCAGGCCGTAAGCGCCACGATCACACCGGTCATCGATCCGGCGCGGCCGCAAAAGAATACGAAGGGAGCTCCACAGAAAACCGCCACGGCTTGAACTAGCACTCGCCCTCCCGCCCAGCGGCGGCGGAAAACGTCGGCAAGCCAGCCGCCCAAGGGCGAGCCCACCATGCTGGCGACCTGCGCAAAGAGCGTGGCGGAAAGTCCCGCCATAGCGACGCTCATATGGAATTTGTCGTAAAGGAAGTTCGGCATCCACGCGAGCAAAACCAAGGCGACGAAGTTCGCACACATGAAGGCGCCCATCAACAGCACGGCGGTGGGGGTGCCGAGAATCATTTTGATCGATGCTCCCACCGGCACTCCCTCCAAACGATGGGTTGGGGGGCTGGCGCTTCCGTCCTCCAAATCCGCCGCGCCGCGCTGCGGTTCTCGAAGCAAGCCGAGAAGGATCAACCCGAGGAGCACTCCCAAGGCGCCAAACATGAGGAATGACCAGCGCCAGCCGTAGCGCTCGCCAATTAATCCCGCCAGGAACCCCCCGCCGATGGTCCCCACGTATACAGCGGTTTGATGGATCCCCATCGCGCGCGAGCGCGTGGCGCGGCCATGATAGTCGCTGATCATCGACATGGCCGAGGGCATGTAGATCGTTACCGCCGCACCCAGCGCCGCCATAAACCAAAGCAATTGGTGGAAAGAATGTGAAATTGTAGCCGCGGCGGTTATGCCGCTCCAGACGAAAAGGCCCCCCAGGATCGCTGCTTTGCGGCGGACCCGGTCAACCACATAGCCGGCAAGGGGAGCACCCAAACCGTAAATCCAAGCCGAAACCGAGCCCAGCAAACCCAACTGCACCGGCGTCAGGTGGAATTCCTTCTTGAGCAAAGGGAATAGAGCGGAAATGCCCCAGCGGTCAGCGTAATCGAAAAAGCAGATGCACCAAAGCATCCCGATCACAAACCACTTGTACCGGCTACGCTTCATGGGTTACTCCAGGAGCGTTGTGAAGGAGTCAGAAGGCAGAAGTTAGAAGCTAGAAGTTAGGATCGAGCGCTCAGGAGGTAGCGGAGTCCATCCTGACTTCTTACTCCTGACCTCTTACTTCTCAGTACAACAGCCCTTTTTGCAATGGTTCTGCCGCCCGGCCCAGTGGTTCGAGAAGTTGCCGCGCTCCTCGCGCCATTAGTCCGAGCTCTGTCGCCGTCTGGAACCACAGGAAGCCCTGATCCACGTACTTCGTTATCTGGTCGGAATCTCTAACCGGCAATCCCAGAATCTTATTGTTTGCCCGGCCTGCGGCGACGACCTTTTTCAGGGCGTTCTGGACCCGGGGATGATCCTGCTGCCCGCGGTAACCCATCGAGAAGGAAAGGTCACTAGTACCGACAAAGATGACATCAACCCCGGGCGTGGCGGCAATCGCATCAATCTGTTCGACCGCCCGTTCCTCTTCCACAATAACCACGACCATGACGTTCTGATCGGCGAAGGTGTGGTAGCCTTCGGGCGCCGGCCAGCGGAAGGCCGCCAAGCCCGGCCCCGAACCTCGCCGGCCATGAGGTGGATATTTGCAGGCCGCCACCGCCTGCCTCGCCAACTCCGGCGTGCTGCAAAATGGAAAGATAACTCCCAGGGCTCCTACATCCAGCACGCGCTTCGCAGTCCAAAGCTCGTTGACGGGAACGCGCACAATCGGCACAGCCTTCAGGCCGCGCGTGGCCAGGACCATGATTCGCAAAGTCTCGAGCGTGATGGGGCTGTGTTCCATTTCAATCCACAGGAAATCAAACCCCAGCGTCGCCGCCTGAGCAGCGGTTTCGGCGCTTGGCACTGTAATGGTCGTGCCGATCACCGGCTTTCCCTCGCGGAGCATTTTCTTGAGGGGATTTTCCAGGGCTCCTGGCGAGTCGGCGTTTTCATCAGGCATAGGGATTCTCCTTGTTGGACAAAAATCAACTCACAATACGGCGTGGCGAACCTCGGTGTCTCACCACTCGCGGCCCTGTGCTTTCCGGCCGGAGGGCCTCAAGTGTAAGTCAGCCCTTCGCGCGGCGTCCATGGGAATATCAAATGGCGCGATGCACCTGATCCCTCATCTCGGATTGGGGGGTGTTGGTTACGGGGCTGTTGGCCCCCGGTGGAGGTGGGAACGTGGGCTATCAGGGTTCAGCAAAATCCGATTAGGGTGACATTTTGTCTGTTTCTGAGGCTCGTTCCATCGTTTGTGCGGCCATGAGTTAGCGACAATTAGTCGCCCGCGAGCGCCATCACGTCCAGCGTATTTGTCGTGCGCCGGGTCCACCCTCGGCGCTTTGACAACCAGGAATATCGGCATTGACATTTAGTCACTTCATGTGCTAGCAGTATGGTTATCTGTCCGACCAAGAGACTTGTCCTCGCCTCTACCGCAGGCGCGTTCTCTTCCTCGGACAAGGGGCATCACAAACTCGACAAACTCATCGGGAGGTTGGAACCATGCGCCGAAGGTACATCTTGGCTGGGGCGGTGGTTGTGTCTCTGTTTTGCGGTTTGAGGTTACAGGCGCAGCAATCTGATTCGAGCGCCTCGAATGGCACCAGCGCCTCGGACATCGCCAATCCGCCTGCTTCTGTGCAGCCGGCTTCAGGAACCATCCCACGGTTAATCAAGTTCGCGGGGTCGGTGCAAGACCTCACGGGCAAAGTCCCCTCGGGAGTGGTGGGCCTGACGTTCTCGCTCTACGAACTGCCCGAGGGCGGCAATCCGCTCTGGACCGAGACGCAGAGTTTGACTCTCGACGCGCAAGGGCATTACGCGGCGCTGCTGGGGGCGAATTCTCCCGAGGGCTTGCCGCTGGATTTGTTTACCAGCAGCAAGGCGTTGTGGCTGGGGGTGCAGGCGCAGTTGCCGGGCGAAGTCGAACAGCCGCGCGTGCTGCTGGTGGCCGTGCCCTATGCGCTCAAATCCTCCGATGCCGACACCCTGGGAGGACTGCCCGCCTCGGCCTATATGCTCTCGTCGAGCGCGAATGTGTCGGAGAGCATCACCTTGCCGCGGCCGATCTCGCCCCCGGGTTCGGGTGGCGGCGCCACCAGCGCCCCCATCACCGGCATGGGCACAGCCAATTACGCCGCCATGTTCACGGGGAGTTCGACCATCGGGAGCTCCCCGATCTTTATCGGCCCGACTGGCGACGTGGGCGTTGGCACGACAACTCCGGCGTCCGCGCTGGACGTAAGTGGCACAGGAAATTTTCGCCAGACCTTAACTGCCGCAGGCTTGCTGGCGCCCGCCACAGGCGCGGCCGCTCCTGCGCAAAGCTTTGCTTCCTACCCGTTGGATTTTGTGGCTTCTTCATTCAACATCGGGATGAGCACGGCGGTGCCGCAAATGTTTCGCTGGAGGGCCGAACCGGCGGGGAACAACACGGCCAATCCCTCCGCCACACTGAACCTGCAATTCTTGTCGGGGTCCGGCACACCCGCGGAGACCGGGCTATCGATTGCGAGCGACGGGCAGATCAACTTCGCCACCGGGCAGATCTTCCCCGGCACGGGTACTATCACCGGAGTCACGGCCGGCACGGATCTGACCGGAGGCGGCACCAGCGGCAGCGTAACGCTGAATCTTGATACGTCTAAGGTACCCACGCTAGGGGCGCCAAGCAACGTTTTTGCTGGCGGCATAACCGCCGCGGCCTTTTCCGGCGACGGGAGCAATTTGGTCAATGTCAATGCAGCGTATTTAAATGGCCAAGCCGCGTCCAGTTTCGCCACTTTGGGCTCGAATACTTTCACGGGGACGCAGACGATACACCTCGGCAGTGTCATGTCCGATGCCAACCTGGTTGCGGACGTCGCGCAATCGAATAATGGCTCTCTCAGTCCTGGGCTAATCCTCGGTAACGGAGGTGAAGGCATCGCCTCCAAACGGACGAGCGGGGGCAACCAGTACGGCTTGGATTTCTATACGAATTCCACTGATTCCATGTCCATCACCACCAGCGGCAGCGTAGGCATTGGGACGAACTCGCCGTACACCCTGCTGCATCTTCGGAAGGATTTAGGGGGGAGTCTCGGCCCATCCCTTACGCTGATGAATGGCGGTGGCGCGGCGGGGGCGGGCGCCTCAATCGACTTCGACGGCTTCGACCCGGGCTCTAACAATCCTCCCGCCGCCCGGATTCAAAGTTTTGACGACGGGGATTTTTCCTCACACCTGGCGCTCTTAACGAAGGCCCCAGGGGGACCCACGAACGCTTTAGCCGAGCGCATGCGCATTACCAGCGCCGGCAACGTGGGCATCGGCACCTCGACGCCCGCGGCGACCCTGGAGGTAAACGGGACAACACAGTTCGATAGTACGGTCATTTTCGCCCAGCCGATCACCAGCGAAATGGGCAGCTTTGCTGCCAGTAACTCGGGCGAGACACTGGCCGTGACGCAGGGCGGAGCGGGCGCTGCCGCCGTGCTCAACGCCACCGGCCCGGGCAGCATTCTGGTTGGAGAAAACAAGGGCACACAAATATTTGCCGTGGACAACGCCGGTCACGTCCTCGCCCCGGCCGGGGTCTATCCGGACCCCAGCGGCACGAACAGCGGAACGCTGGTTCCGGGGGTCACTTTCGGCGGCACCTCAGGTGGTGAAGGCATCTCCTCCGCGCGGGCCTTCGGGGCCAACAACCAATTCGGGCTGGATTTCTACACCAATTTCACCAATCGCATGTCCATTACCAATGGCGGAAGCGTAGGGATTGGGACAACTTCGCCCGCAGCGTCGCTCGATGTTGAAGGGCCGGCGGCCGCATCAGGGTCTAACGCCCTGCCCGTGCTTCAAGTCATTGGCGGCGCTGGAGGGGGGTACTCTAGTAGTAGTAGCGTAATCGCAGGGCAAACGGGCGCTACCATCAACTTAACCGCAGGACCCGGGGGAGTGGGCCTTCCCGGCGGGCCCGGCGGAACGATATCCTTGACCGGGGGAGCAGGCGGGAGCGGATATTCGGGCTACGAAGTAGGCGGCGGTTCGGGTGGCTCAATCATCTTGCAGCCTGGACAAGGGGGCGCCCCCGGATCAAACGGCTACCCTGCGGGAAGCGCTGGAAACTTGTTGCTCGCCCCCAATGGCGGCTTGGTAGGCGTGGGCACCGCGACACCTGGGGCGACTTTGGAAGTGAACGGCACCGCCCGGTTCGACCAGGCGGTGACCTTCGCCAGCGGCCAGACTTTTCCTGGCACGGGAACTGTCACCGGCGTGACGGCAGGAACGGGCCTCTCCGGCGGGGGAAGCAGCGGCAACGTGACGCTGACCAACGCGGGCCTTTTGGGGCTCACCCCAGGCACCGGCATCACCAGCTCGGGAGGGCAGATGCCCACGCTCGCCATCGACACCACCGTGGTGCCGCAACTCAATGCCGCCAACAATTTCTCTGGCAATCAGTCGGTGGCCGGCATGGTGGGGATTGGCACCACGACGCCCGGGGCGCTGCTCGATATTGAAGGCAGTGCGGCCTCGGCCGGCCAAGCCGGCACCCCCGCGCTTACGGTCGTGGGTGGGCAGGGTGGCTCGCAAAGCGCCGGTGGAGGCATTACGTTAACTGCGGGAACCGGTGGGGGGCCCGGAAGTGGTAAAACTGGCGGCCGCGGGGGCGCGATCACTTTGGCTGGGGGGATGGGGGGAGCAGGGGATATTGGCGGCGAGGGCGGTACCATCACCATCCAACCGGGAACTGGAGGAAACGGCGCCCCAACGAAGGGAATTTATGGGAACTTGTTACTTGCCCCGAGTGGCGGACTTGTCGGCATCGGCAGCTCGGCACCTCTCGCCACACTGGCATTGAGCGGATCAGAATCGCAGCCCAGCGGCTTTGGCGCGGCAGTAGCAATTGCCAATACAGCCTCCGGCGGGGCCAACTGGTATCTTCGCGTAGGCGCCACGGGCACCAGCACACCCGCGGCGGGATTCAGCATTGCCGACGACTCCGCCTACAAGATCGTCGTCACCACGGGTTCGTCTTCGACCTTCAGCGTCGGCATCGGGACGCTCTCGCCGGACGCCATGCTGAGTGTGAATGGCTCCGCGGACAAGCCCAGCGGAGGCTCCTGGGGAACCTTTTCCGACGCCCGGCTGAAAACCGTGGAGGGCGCATTCCATGCGGGTTTGGCCCAGGTGCTGAAGCTCAACCCCGTCGTCTACCGCTATAAGGAGCAGAACGCTTTGGGCATCAACGACCACGACCCGCACGTGGGATTTGTGGCGCAGGACGTGGAGAAGGTGATCCCGGAGGCGGTCAGCAAGGACGCCCAGGGCTATCGCCTTGTCAACAACGATCCGATCCTGTGGACCATGCTGAATGCCATCAAGGAGCAGCAGGCCATCATCGAAAAGCAACAGGAGCAAATCAGGGCCCAGCAGGCGCAGATTGCCCAATTGGCGTCGCAAGTTACCGCCATTCAGGCTTCGCTCAAGGAAAAGGGCACGCTTGCGGCGGAGCACGCGCATCCTGGCACCACCGGCCGCTGAGTGTCCCAGGCGGATTGCCTAGAGCTAGAGCGGCTTTGATTCAAGTCCTTACATGTCTTGTAGCGCCCGGCGCTAGGACGTTGATGCCGCGCGAAGATTTCGTGCCACGGGCGCCCGAAGCTGTGAAAAAATAAACAATCTCACGCAAAGGCGCCAAGGCGCAAAGATTCCCAACGACCAATTGCTTTGTTTTCTTTGCGTGCTTCGCGACTTTGCGCCTTTGCGTGAAATGCTTTTGCTCTTCCCACGATTCTTTCACACCTTCCCCCGCCCGTGCCCGAGCACGGCCGGGACGGCCTTGGCACGTCTCAGGTTCCGGCTTCGCCGCGCTGTAAACACTTAAATTAAAGACGCTCTAATGTTGCGGCCCCATGCCGTCAACCAGGAGGCGTTCACGCTCCCGCCAGCGCCAGCCCCACCGTGCGTATAAGCCACTTACCGGAAATGGTCCCAATCATTTTCAGTGGACAAAGAGCCGCTTTTTAATTGACATCTTGTCATTCAATATGCCAACTTAGCGACATATTCTTCACATTTGTCCGGAGGTTTCCACGATGCGCCTAAAGTGTATCTCGGCTGGGACGGTCGTATTGTCCCTGCTTTGCGGTTTGGGACTGCGCGCTCAGCAGGCTGATTCCAGCATCGCCAATAGCCCGAGCGCCACGAATAGCGCGAACGGCCCAGACATCACCAATCCGCCTGCTTCTTCGCAGCCGGCGGCGGGAACGATCCCGCGGCTGATCAAGTTCGCGGGGTCGGTACAAGACCTCACGGGCAAAGTCCCCGCGGGAGTGGTGGGCCTGACGTTCTCGCTCTACGAACTGCCCGAGGGCGGCAATCCGCTCTGGACCGAGACGCAGAGTTTGACTCTCGACGCGCAAGGGCATTACGCGGCGCTGCTGGGGGCGAATTCTCCCGAGGGCTTGCCGCTGGATTTGTTTACCAGCAGCAAGGCGTTGTGGCTGGGGGTGCAGCCGCAGTTGCCGGGCGAAGTCGAGCAGCCGCGCGTGCTGCTGGTGGCGGTGCCCTATGCGCTCAAATCCTCCGACGCCGACACCCTGGGAGGACTGCCCGCCTCGGCCTATATGCTCTCGCCGAGCGCGAATGTGTGGGAGAGCATCACCTTGCCGCGACCGATCTCGTCCCCGGGTTCGGGTGGCGGCGCCACCAGCGGCCCCATCACCGGCGTGGGCACAGCCAATTACGCGGCCATGTTCACGGGGGCTTCGACGATTGGGAACTCGGCGATCTATAACAGCCTTGGGGGCCTGGTGGGCATCGGGACCACATCGCCCGCGGTCATGTTGGACGTGGCCGGCACTACGGGAGTCCAGGGGGAGTTGGTCGCGGACGAGCTCAGTGCAAACAACGGCGCGGTCAACGACGGCACGGCCAGTGGAAGGGGGTTAGTCTTCGGGGGCACAGGGTCAGGCGAGGGAATCGCCTCCAAACGCACGCCGGGCGGCAACCAGTGGGGCCTCGATTTCTATTCGAGCTTCGGGAACCGCATGTCCATCACCAATAGTGGCAACGTGGGCATCGGGACCACCACGCCCGGCGCCCTGCTGGAAGTGAACGGCACGGCCAAGTTTGACCAGGCGGTTACCTTCGCCCAGCCGATTACCACCAGCGGCGTATTGACCTCTACGGTATCGACGGGCACGGCGCCGCTGTCGGTGGCCTCGACCACCCAAGTCCCCAACCTCGACGCCAGCCTGCTGGGGGGAGTGCCTGCCAGCGGCTACGCCCCTGCCTCCGGCTCGGCGGTCTATGTCGCGAAGGTTGGTGACACGATGACGGGAGTGCTGTATTTGCCTGCCAACGGCCTGGTGGCGGGCACCAACCAATTGGTCCTCTCGAGCGGCAACGTGGCCATTGGCACGGCAACGCCGGTAGCATTGCTTGATATCGAGGGAACCGGGCCAGCGCCGGTCTCGAGCGGAAACGGGACAAACGCTGAAACTGCGCTACAAATTGTCGGCGCCGCGGGAGGGAAGACAAATTCGGGTTCCGGCAGCGACGCAGGTGGGACGGGCGCGGCAGTCACGATAACTGCTGGTGCAGGTGGGGGATCGGGGTTTAATGCCAGCGGTGGAGCGGGCGGAGCGCTCTCTATCACGGCTGGCGCGGGTTCCGGGGCTAGCCCCGTTACGTCCGGTGCCATCGGTGGAGCAGGCGGAGCGGTCACTATTGCGGCTGGCGCGGGCGGGTGTTGTAGCGACGCTGGACCCGGCGGGACCGTTACGATTTCGGCCGGCGCGGGCGGGAGTTCGAACCAGCATAATGGCGGCAATGGAGGCAATATCATTTTGAATCCGGGTGCTGCAGGTCCCGGGATCAATTACTACGGCGCCCCGGGCAGGGTGGGCATCGGGACCACAACACCCGCGGTCACGCTGGACGTTGCCGGCTCGACGGGTGTGGAGGGGGAACTGCTCGCGGACTCGCTCAATGGAAACAACGGTGTGGTCAACGACGGCACAGCGAGTGGAAGGGGGTTAGTCTTCGGGGGCTCACAGTCCGGGGAGGGCATCGCCTCCAAGCGCACGACTGGCGGCAACCAGTACGGCCTGGATTTCTACACGTACTTCTCGAATCGCATGTCCATCACCGGATATGGCTACGTCGGCATCGAGACGACGGCCCCGGACAACACCCTGACCGTGAACGGCTCGGCCGATAAGCCCGGCGGCGGATCCTGGGGCACGTTCTCGGATGCCAGGCTCAAAACGGTAAACGGCAGCTTCCGCGCCGGCTTGGAGGCTATTCTCAAGCTCCGTCCAGTCCGCTATCGATATAAGGCGCAGAACGCCCTGGGCATCAAGGACAACGAGGAACACGTGGGGTTCGTGGCCCAGGAAGTTCAGAAACTCATCCCGGAGGCGGTGAGCCCCGATAACCAGGGCTATCTGATTGTCAACAACGACCCTATTCTTTGGGCAATGCTGAATGCGATTAAAGAGCAACAGGCGCAGATCCGGGAGCAGCACACGGAGATCGGAAAGCTGGCGCGGGCTAGCGTAAAGAAAGACGAAACCATTCGCCTACTCACGCGGCAAGTGCAGGAATTGCAAACGGTGCAGCAGCAGATGGCTGCGCTGGAAGCGCGGCTGGCCCGGGTTGAGGTTAGGAGCGCTCGCCCACAGGCCGCCTCGGCGGCCGGCGGAGTGGAGCGGAGAAATCCCGGTGGCGCCGCTCGGCTAGAGGCGAAAGTCCATTTCTAAATTACCGGCAATGCCGCCACCGCCACCACGGCGACTACCGACGGCGATATTGTCGTCGGCCAAAGCGATGGCGTGACTAAGTTCCGTGTGAACGTGTACGGGGAGGGATTCTTCAACAGTGGCACCCAGACGGGCGGTGCGGACTTTGCCGAATCGGTGGCGGTGCGCGGCAAGAAATCGCTCTACGAGCCGGGCGACTTGCTGGCCATTGACCCGGCCGGGCATCGCCGCTTGACCATCTCGCGCAGCCCCTACTCGACGCGGGTGGCCGGAATTTATTCCACCAAGCCGGGCGTGTTGGCGACGCCTCATAGCATCGACGACGAACAGGTCAAGAGTGAAGTTCCGCTCGCCATCGTCGGCATTGTGCCTTGCAAGGTGACTGCCGAAAATGGCGCCATTGAGGTGGGTGATCTGCTGGTTTCGTATTCGCGGTCGGGCTACGCCATGAAAGGCACCAACCGCCGCCGCATGCTGGGTGCGGTGGTGGGCAAGCCTCTCGAACCTCTCCCCAGGGGAAGCGGCGTTATCCAAGTCTTGGTAACGCTTCAGTGAGCATGGTGGCACGCGCATCTGGCGCGTGCGCTAATAGCTTGTGTCGTATTTCATGATGAGGATGGTCGCGGCCAGGACGATTCCCGAGCCCACGATGGCGAGGGCGCTCAGGCGCTCCCCGAGAATGACGGCCGCCATCAGCACGCCGAAAATCGGCACGAGGTAGAGCGAAACCGACGCCACCGTCACGTCGAGGTGTTCGAGCGCCGCGAAGAAGAAGAGCATCGACGCCCCGTACATCAGGATCGCCAGGAAGGCAAACGCCGCCCAGGATTTCCAGTCAAAGGTGTGGAAGACGCTCCAGTGGAACGGTTCCGCCCAGATCAGCAGGGGTATGCTGGCCAGGGAAGCCGTGATGTAGCTGAAGATCAGGATCTCGATTTCCTGGAAGCGCCGCAGCAAGCCCTTGCAATAGGTGTTGTAGAAGGAAGAACCAAAGCAACCCACCAGGATCAGGCTATTGCCGACGAGGTATTTCATCGTCAAGAAGGAAACGTGGCGCAGATCTTCCACCGACATCAGCATAACTCCCACCAGGCCGATCAAAAGGGAGGCGACCCGCAGCAGGGAAAGTTTTTCATGCAGCATGAAGGAAGCCAGAACTGCGGTGATGACGGGAATCATCAGGTTCAGCACCGCGCCATTGGAGGCCAATGACCGGGAGATTCCCCAGGTCATGCCCAGTTGAGCGAGCACTTGACCCAACACTCCCGCAAGGGCGAAATGACCCCAGTCCGACCAGGTGGGCCGCACCGCGCCCGGATTGGCTCGGCGTTTGCGAATGAGCAGAGGAACGAATAAAACTGTGGTGATATAAAAGGGGAGAAAGGTGATGGCGATCGGCCCCATGTTGCGGTCGAGAAATTTCACCGCCGTCCCCTGCGCCGACCAGATGAGCGATGCCGCGGCGAGCAGAGTGAAATACCAGAGCATCCTTCCCTTCCCTACCGTCTTGTTCAGCTCCGTTGTTGTCGCCATTTTGAGGTCAGTTGTCAGTGGTCAGTCGTCGGTTTTCAGCAGTCTTGTCGCAACCCGGCGAGAAAGCCTACTAGTGTACCGTCCCTCTTGGGATTTTCCAACCGACAAGGGGTGGCGCATGAAAGTCCAATAGCGCAAAGACCTTGACAAAATGATTCCACCAGAGTTATATTCCTTCTGTGGAATGGGACGTCGAGTACACGCATGACTTTGAAGGGTGGTGGAACGCCCTGAGCGAAGCGGAGCAGGAAGATGTAAACGCCAAGGTCATCTTACTCCAGAGGTACGGCCCGGCATTGCGGAGGCCTCACTCCGGCACGATCACGACATCGCGGCATCCGCACATGAAAGAGCTGATCATCCAACATGCCGGAAGGCCTTACCGGGTGCTCTACGCCTTTGACCCGAGGCGTTCAGCCATTTTGCTCCTGGGGGGCGACAAGACCGGTGACGACAGGTGGTACGAAAAGTTTGTTCCGATCGCCGACCGGCTTTACGACGAGCATCTGGCCGCGATTAGGGAGGAGTCTTAAACCATGGCGAGGAATTTCAAGGAGCTTCAGGCGAAGATGTCAGCGGAGTCCCGCGCTCGTTCCGAGGCAAAGGCCGAGCGAATGATCCAAGAGATGGCGCTGGACGAGTTGCGGACGGCCCTGGACCTGACACAGGAGCAACTGGCGGGGGTTCTACATATCCGGCAGGCCGCCATCTCCAAAGTCGAACGGCGCTCGGACATGTTCATCAGCACGCTTCGAAAAATCATCGAGGCGATGGGCGGCGAACTGGAAATCCGCGCCATCCTGCCCGGCGGCGTCGTGCGCATACGCCAGTTCGGAGAACTCCGCAAGCCCCACGCCCGCGTCCCCGTGGCTCGCTAATCCCGGCCCCTCTGCCGCGCGTGGCCAACACAGTTCTTACTGCACGACCACGCCGAAGCGGTCAGCGCCCATCGAACTGCCTTCAATCACATAGGGGTCAATGTGCCGCGCTTGGGCATAGGCGCGGACTACTTTCTGAAATGCCTTGTCGGCGTCCCGCCGTCCCAGGATGGCCACGGTCCCGCCGGCGCCACCCCCGGTAACCTTGGCGCCATACAGCCCCGTCCCGACTCCTTGTGTGCGCACCAAATCCACCAGCAGGTCCGTGGCTTCATTGCCCAGCCCGCATTCGGTGTAGGAGTAATGGGATTGATACATGAGCTCGCCCATCAGGCGGTGGGCGCTCTCAGAAGGCCGCGCTGCCGCGCCCCGCGCCAGTTCCACGAACAACTGAATGCGCTGGTTTTCCTCAATCGAATAACGCGTGCAGTTGCGGACGCGGTACTCGATCTCCGGCCGCACCGTGGTGAACGGGTCGGGATGGAACTGCCCCGCGCGCAGGAACTCGCTGCCGGGCATTCTCTCCGGCAAGCGCATTTCGTATTTCGAACGGAAGACCGAAGGCGTGACTTCCGAGAGATATCCACGCCAGCGCGGGTCAGTGAAGCGCGGGATGCGGCTCTTGGTGTCGCGGGTAACCGGCAACTCCTCCCAGTCGCACATAAGCTTGTATCCCATGAAGGCCGCGGCGCGGGCCGCCTCGTACTCGATTCCGGTGACCGCGTGGCTCACGCCGGAATCTACCGCCCAACAATGCAACGTCCAGGGAAGCCGCACGAGCGGGAAAGGCTGGCACGGCTGGCAAAGCAGCGGCAGCACGTAATCCTCGTCACCCAGCGTGGCCGCGGCTTGATCCATGATTCCACAAGCTGATTCCGCGATGACGTTTTCCACCCACTGGCAGGCCTCGGCCAGCTCGACGCCGTGCAGGTCGATGCCATAGGCGCGGGCGGCGGGCTTCATCACGGCAACTTCGACGGCCGCCGATGAACTCACTCCCTTGTTCAGCGGCACTTCGGACTCGAGATACACGTTGGCGCCGGTCTTTACGGCGTCATGATAGCGCTGGGCCAGCAGGTAAAAGTTTCCGAGGGTATAGGCGGTCCATCGGACTCGGGGATCGGCGTTCACCAGGCGGCGGACAGTGGCCTCATCCGTCAAGGCATCCAACTCAAATTCCACCCGCTCCTGCCAACCGCGTTCGGCCATCTGCGGGTTCCAGAAAACCACGCGCCGGTCGTCGCGCAACTGTACCGCGCCCCAAGTGGCTTCGCGGATGGTGGCCTGGAACACCAATCCGCCGGTGTAATCCACATTGCCACCCATCAGGTCCAGGCGCCCCGGGCATCTTGCGATAAAAACCGGGCGGCCCGCGGCAAAAAATTTCCCGTCGCCACGCATGCCGGCAACCTGAGTTTCAAAAGGGGTCATGAGAGCTCCCGGATGCTGTCCGTCACATAGGAGATCGTCTCCTCCGTCAGGCGGGGATGGATGGGCAGGCTCACGTATTTGTGGAAGAGCGCTTCGGCCACCGGGCACTCGCCCTCGGCGTGGCCGAGTTGGCGATAGGCCGTGGTGAGATGAATGGGCATGTAATGCGACCACACCTTGATGCGTTTGGCGGTGTAAAGCTCCCACATGAAATCTTCTTTGCTCAGCCGAAACTCCGGTTCCACCAAAACACAATAGATATGAAAAACGTGCTTCACGTCCGGCGAAACGTACGGTGTGGTGAGGCCGCGAATGCCGCGCAGGCGTTGGCAATAGAGGTTGGCGATCTCGATGCGCCGGGCGTTGAAGCCGTCCAGCTTGGCTAATTGCACCAGACCGACCGCGGCCTGCGCGTCGGTCATGCGAAAATTGCAGCCCACATCGTCGAAATCCAGGTACCAATAGCGTTTGCCCATGGGAGTCTTGGATTCGTCAATCGCCAGGTATTTTCCCTTGGGATCGTAGGTCAGGCAGCAGAGTGACCGGAAAGACAGCATCCGCTCGTAAAGGTCACGGCGGCCGGCGGTGACCATGCCTCCCTCACCGAGCGTGACCATGTTCTTCTGCTGATGAAAACTGAATACGCCGATATCACCCAGACTTCCCGCGCGGCGGCCCTTATACTCGCCGCCGGGCGCGTGGGCACAATCTTCGACCACCAGGATGCCGCGCTTGCGGGCCAGTTCCATGATCGGGTCCATGTCGCAGCACTGGCCATAAAGATGCACGAGCAGGATCACCTTGGTGCGGTCCGTAATTTTTTCGGCGATGGAAGCTGGGGCTAAATTGAGGGTGCGCGGGTCGACATCGGCAAAGACCACGCGCGCACCTTGCGCCGCTGCCGCATTGGCCGTGGAGATCCAACTGATGGGGGTGGTGATCACCTCGTCCTTTGGGCCCACTCCCGCAGCCATCATGGCGAGCTGAAGTCCGGCCGTCGCCGACGTGACCGCAAGACCATATGGAACTCCGCAATAGGCGGCGAAGGCTTCTTCGAATTTCTTTACCTTCGGCCCGCAGGAAGGCGCGCCCGCCGCCAGCACCTCGCGCAGCGCCGCCTCCTCCTCAGGTCCATACACAGAGCCTTGGTTGTATTCGAGCTCATGAATTGCCTTGGGGAGATCCATAAATGGCCCTTTCGATAACTTCATCGCAACTGGGAACGGGAGTGCGGCACGTCGCCCGGATTTTTTCCGTGAGAAGAAAATGATCGCGGCCGCGCGGCGCCCGCCCCGGCAAGGGGGCAGTTTGGGGCTGGACGAGATCGCGCGAAAAACCCAGTTTTTCCGCCAATTTCACCCCCAGATCGAACCGCGAGATCGACTCGCTGGCGCCCACATGGAAGACGCCGCCGGCGCCGGGGAGGCGGAGAAGTTCCAGAATGAAATCCGCCAGCGTATGGGCGTCAATCGGGTTGCGGTATTCGAAATTGGGGAACGAAACGGACTGCCCGGCACGAAGCTTTTCCGCCAATTTATTCAGCATGGCATTCGTACCGTGATCTTGCGCAAAGCCCACCACCAGGGCCATGCGGAAAATGATCGCCGAGGGCAACGCCCGGCTGACCAATTCCTCAGCGCGAGCCTTGGTCCTTCCGTAAACGCTGACCGGCGTAGGAACGTCGCTTTCACGGTAGCCATGCCGGGTGCCATCGAAGATCGCCGCTGAGGACGTGAACACGAGTTTGGCCCCGGATTGAGCGCAAGCCTCGACCACGCGGGCAGCGCCGCGAACATTGATCTCTTCCGCCAACTCCGGACGGTTCTCGCAAGCGTCGATATCAGAAATGGCAGCGAGCAGGACAACCACGTCCGGAGAGGTCCGCTGGAACCCCGCCCGGATGCTTGCCGCCGAAGTGACGTCCATCACCAGCCCTTCCCAGCCCGCCGCAGGGAGGTCAGCCTCGAAAACCTGAAACCCGGAGGCAGCATTGTGGGCCAAGTGCTGCCCCAGAAAACCGCGGGCGCCGATGATCAGTAAACGAGGTTTGTCGTGATGCACTGCCCTTCCACTACTTTGCCCACTCCGGAAATGCCGCGAGGGCATCCATGTAATTGTGAATCTTGTCGGTGTGGGCGTCTTCCTGCCATCCGCCCCGGCCCGGGTGCCACGCTCCGTCCCGCGGGCAACCGTCATCATTAATCGCGTACAAGGAGTAATTCAAGGCTTGCCAAGCGAGCGCCTTGTACTGCATCGACCCCGTGGCCGCGGAGTACATGGCCAGGACTGCGCCATAGGTCGAGTCCGCGCCTCCCCAGGGATTCTTGTCGTTGGTCTGCTCGCCGCAGACGGGCACCCCGTCGCGGACGCTGGTGAAGTACTGGGCGGCGAAATCAATGAGCGCCTTGGCATCCGCCTTCCACTCGGGATCAAGCGCTTCTCGCCTCTCGATCAGATAACGAGCCAGATTGAGTGGCGACCAGGAATTGCGGTTGCCGTCCTCTGCGTGATCCTCGAAAAACTGGACCCAAAGCGAGCCATCCTTCGTGAGGTTGGGGAGCTGGTGGTTCTTGATCCAATCCCAAAGCTGTGCGCGAGGCTCGCGAAACTCCGCGTAACCGTGTTCGAGGAGCTTGTCAAACAAACGCAGGATGTATGACATGTTTGCGGAAATGGGCCCACGCCCTTCGCCGGTCCGGTAATCAACCCGGAATGGCCACGGCGAATGCTGGTCATCACCCGTTCCCATGTTGGCCGCCAGCACTCGCGCATTCTGAAGCGCCTGGTCAAGATACTTCTTCTCTTGGGTTTGCTCGTAGAGGAGCACCAGCGCGTACCCGGCGATTCCGCCCTTATCAGGTTCAACCTCATAGGGCTTGTCAGCCTGGCAGCCGGAATCCGGGGGTTGCGGAAACTGCTCGCGAGTGCCTGTGGACCGCGTAAAACGCGGGTATTTGCCAGTGTCCGGCGTAAGGCTTTCCTTGACCAGATAATCACCCATAAGACGAGCGAACTCGAGAGTCTTGGGATTACTCTTCCCCGTCCAGGCGTCATACTTGAGGTAAGAAATAATCCCCATGCCGTTTTGCATGGCAGGAATAAAATCCTGTCGCTTGGCAATGGCCTGGTAATCTCCGTCCATGAACGTCATGACCACAAAACGGGGATAGCCATGCTCCAAGGGGCACGCAAAATACCAGTTCATTTCTCGCGTAAGAGCGTCCGTCCAGGATGTCCACGGAAGGAGTATTCCCTGGGCATTGTAAACCGCAGGATGATTGCCGATGATGGGGTTCTGTGCTCGCAAGGCCCCAGCGCCCGAGAAGATGAGAGCGCTCAAGAGCACTGAAACTCGAAAAGCATGCACGCTGATTTCTCCAGCTTCCCGGGTTATTTCAGCACGTGGTCAGGCAATAGTCCAGCGGGAATACAAATTCCCTTTTCTCAATTTGGGCCCAACTCCGTGAAATTCTCACAAATCAAATTTCGCCGGGATTATGCCCCCACGGCATCCGCCTGTCAACCATCAGGGTAGGCGGAAATGCTGGATGGGCTGAGACTTGAAGTTCAAACTGTTGCACGTTACACTTTCCCTGTGACTTTTTCACATTCCAAGCGTCGCTCTCGGGTCGCCGAGCTGTGTAAACTCCTCAAGGAGCGGTCCTCCGCAACCTATGGTGAACTCGCTGATCACTTTGCGGTTTCCGAAATGACCATGCGGCGTGACGTTGGGATATTGGCCGCCACCGGCCAAGTCCTGATTGTGCCTCGCGGCGTGCAAACCGCCAAGGGGTTCCTCGCGGAATTGCCGTTCCTGGAAAGAATCCAGCGGATGGCTAAGGAAAAGGATCTGATTGGCCGGGCCGCGGCAGCACAGGTGCCGGAGGGTTCCTCCGTAGTGTTGGATTCCGGCACGACCACCTTGCAGGTGGCCCATCACCTTCGCGACAAACGTTGCACGGTCATTACCATGTCTCTCTCGGCGCTCCAGGAATTGGCGGACAGCCCCAAGGTGCGAGTTGAAATGCTGGGTGGGGTTTACCGGAGTAGCAGCCAGGACTTGGTGGGGCCACAAGTCTACGAAGGGTTATCAGGAGTGCGGGCCGACCAGGTTGTTTTTGGCGCCGCCGCGGTGTCGCTGAGTGGGGACGTGATGGTGAACGACACCGAAGCCGCGCAGGGATTGGTGCGGGCAGGCCGGCAGCGCATCCTGGTGGTCGATAGCAGCAAGCTCGCCGTCGAGGCGTTGTACCGCTTCTGCGAACTCGGCCAATGCGATTTGATGATTACCGATGAAGGAGCAAAGGAAGCGGACCTCGAACAACTTCGCAAGTACGTTAAAGTCCTCGTGGCGCGCGCGGGAGATGTTTGATCGACGCCTCGTCCCGGCCTGACCCCTTCCCCACACCCCCCCTGATTCACCTCCAGGCTAAGCGCGCATTTCTGCCCCGAAAATTTCGCGTCAGGCAGCGGCCCTTTGGAGGGTGACAAGACTCTTAACGACAATGTTGCTCATCACAAGGTCTCGTAAATCGCAATTGACTTGGCTTAAAGGTTGTGGTACCAACGGGGCATACTCGATACCGGCCGCAGCGGGAGATTGACATGTCTTTTGTCAGCTCTCTTGCTCGGAAAGATGTCACTCGCAACTACGGAGTTTGTTGTTCAGGGAGCACTCATTCGTCCTACGTTTTCGAGAGTGAAGCCGCGTAAGAATGATCTCGACAAGCACGAGACCACAAGGAGCTTAAACATGCCACACCAAAGGATCCTGAAAACATCGATAGTAATCTTGGCCTTGATAATCTCTTCTGCGCTCGCTTGGGGCGACCAGAAGAAGTCCAGCCCGCCGCCCAAAGCCGCCCCGAAAGCTGCCCCAGCAGCAAAGCAGGCGCAGCATCCAGGGGGGGGAGGGGCGTCACACGGCCCATCGGGGGGAGGGGCGTCACACGGCCCAACCACCGGGGGAGCGCAGACACACGGCCCAACCACCGGGGGAGCGCAGACACACGGCCCAACCACCGGAGGAGCGCAGACGCACGGCCCAACTACCGGGGGAGCAACGACGCACGGCCCAACCACCGGGGGAGCGATGAACACCGGTGGGGGCGGAACGACAACACACGGCCCAACCACCGGGGGAGCCCAGACACACGGCCCAACCACCGGGGGAGCGATGAACACCGGTGGGGGCGGAACGACAACACACGGCCCAACCACCGGGGGGGGGGGAATGACAACACACGGCCCAACCACCGGGGGAGCGATGAATACCGGGGGGGGGGGGACGACAACACACGGCCCAACCACCGGGGGAGCGACGACACACGGCCCAACCACCGGGGGAGCGATGACGCACGGCCCAACCACCGGGGGAGCGGCGACACACGGCCCAACCACTGGGGGAGCGACGACACACGGCCCAACCACCGGGGGAGCCTCACACGGCCCAACCACCGGGGGAGCGATGGCACACGGCCCAACCACCGGGGGAGCGGCGACACACGGCCCAACGACGGGAGGGGCGACACATGCCGGCATGCAACCGACGCGCGTCACCACGACCCGCACACTTCCCGGTGGCCGGACAGCTACCGTGAGCACTCATGCCAACGGCAGGGTCGCCTCGATCCATGCCAATGGGATGGAAATTAACCACGGGATGCGCGGCGGGCGAACGATCAGGTCCGAGCGCAATGGTCACATGATCGTAAACGAGGGACGCCGTGGCGGCTACGTACAGCGTCCGTACTTCAACCGAGGGGGCAGGTCGTATTATTCGCGCACCTACTACCGCGACGGGCACGCCTATAGTCGGGTGTACCGCGGGTACGACTACCATGGCGGGCATTATTATGGCTACGTTCCGGAACACTACTATCACCCGGGCTTTTACGGTTGGGCCTATCGCCCGTGGGGCGCGCCGGTTTATTACGGCCCCGCAGCCTGGGGATGGGTAGGTGCACCCTGGTATGGGGCCTACCCCGGGTACTTTACGCCGTATCCGGTGTACGCCACCGCTTCGCTCTGGCTCACCGACTACCTGATCTCGGAGAACATGAAGGCTGCGTACCAGGCGGGCGTCGAGGCGGGCCAGCAGCAGCAAGCCCCGCCGCAAGGCGAGCAATATCAACAGCCGGCCCCTAGCGGTGCGGAGGCCAGCACCCAGACCCCACTGAGTCCCGAAGTGAAGCAGGCGATTGCCGACGAAGTGCAAGCGCAACTCGCGTCTGAACGGGCTGCTGCGGCCCAGGCTAATCCCCAGCCCAATGCTCCGGCCCCCTCTCCCACGGCCGCGCCGAGCGGCGAGCAGGTGCCGGACGCTCTGAACCCCTCCGAGCGCGTTTTCGTGGTGGCGAGCAGTATCGACCTCACGAACGCCGACGGCCAGGAATGCGGCGTGACGGCGGGGGACGTATTGATGCGGCTCTCGGACACACCGGATGCCAACCAAAACGTCACCGCCAGCGTGCAGAGCAGCAAGAAGGGGGATTGCGCCGCCGGCCAGACGGTCGCCGTTTCCGTCAATGACCTCCAGGAAATGCACAATCATTTCCACGAGCAGCTTGATTCCGGCCTGAAGACGCTGGCGGACAATTCCGGGAAGAACGGTCTGCCCCGGGCTCCGGATACCACCACCACGCCCGGGGAAGTTCCGGCGCCACCGCCCGACCAGGGGGCCGCGGACCAACTCCAGGCTCAGCAGCAGCAGGCCGACCAGACCGAGGCACAGGTGCAGCAGTAGGCCTCGCGAGGTATTTTGTAGTCTGGCAGTTAGGCTGGACGTTTCTCGCTCGCCGCGCGGTAGGCGGACGAGGAAGCAAGTTCGCTATTCGTATACCGGGAGCGCTTCGCCGCCAGCGCTCCCCTTTTCCCATCGACCGCGCGCCCCGCGCCAGTATCGCGCGGAGATTCGAAGTACCCATCTCGGAAGGAGGACATAACCATGCGACGAAAGCTTGAGTTCACTATTTCCGTAATCGCTTTGGTGGTCGCGGCGGTGATTCCGTGCTCCCTCGCCGCCGGACAAGGCGCCGGCGGGCCTTCGCTGCTGGAGCAGCTTCAGGCGCAGTACAAAAGTGTGAAAATGGGCACCGACTCCAGCGGTCCCACGGTGCTCGAGGAGGGTACGGTGCTCAACGTTCAGAAGGGCGGCATCCTGGGGGTGCCGTCGGGCAGCCCCAAAGCCTGTCCGGCGAAATATGAGAATGGCACCCTCAAACCCCCGACTGGTTGGTGCGTGCAGGGAAGGAAACAAGGCGGGATACACGGCTTCGGTGCGCTGTCGAGCCACCTGCCGGGAGCCGCCCAAGGCAACGTGTCTGATACCCAGCAAAACACCTCCGACACGCAATATTTCGCCAAGGGATGGAAGGTGTACCCCTCGAGCATCACCGTGGACGTGAAGAATGAGAAAATCGCCTTTGGCGTTGTGGCCTGCGACACTTGCAACCAAACCAATCCACCAACGTACTACAAGGCCGAAGTGGACTTCCAGTTTGCCAAGGGATACCTGGAGACGGCCGACCCCTCGAAAGTCGAAGATACCATTGGCGAGGTCTTCGCGATTGACACCTCGACCCCCGAAGCACCCGCAGCCGCGCCTGCCGCAGCTCCGGCGGACCAACCCGCGGCGGCAGAACCCGCCCCGGCCCCGGCGCCGGCGCCAGCACCAGCACCAGCACCGCCTGCGTCAATCGAGTTGGGACAAACCATCGATCAGGTGGTGGGTGCTCTTGGCCAGCCGGATAAGATCGTCAAACTGGGGGCAAAACAAATCTACGTTTATAAAGACCTGAAAGTCACCTTCGTTAACGGCAAAGTCTCGGATGTCCAATAAGGTCTGCCTCAGGGGGGCGGTGCGAGCTACGGCTGACCGCTTCCCTCAGGCTGCCTGATAGCTCACGAGACCTGGTTGACCCTGCCCCACGCGCGAACCTTGCACGGAGGTTGGAAGCGCCAATCTCTGAAGGAGGACGTAGCCTTGCCACAGAGACTTAAGATGACAATCTCCGGGATTGCCTTGGTGGTCGCGGTGGCGATTCCGTGGTCCCGCGCCGCCGGGCAGAATCCTGCCCCGCCGTCGCTGCCGGACCAACTCCAAGCGCAATACAAAGTGGCCCGACTGGGCGGGGACTCGAGCGGACCCACCATCATCGAGCCGGGTACCGTGCTCACCATTCAAAAGGCGGGAATTCTCGGCGTCTCCCCCTCTACCGTGGTAGTTTGCCCGGTCAAATATCAGGATGGCAGCCTTCATCCTCCCAGCTCCTTGTGCGCGGCCATGGTGAAGCGGACCTCGCGCCCTTTTCAGGTTGGGGAAAAGGTGTACATCACCAAGCTCGACGTCAATTCGAAGAATGATAAGGTTTCGGTGAAAATCGTCGCGTGCGACTCTTGCAACGGAACCAATCCCCCCACCTCCTATAAGTCCCAGGTGGATTTCCAGTTTGCCAAGGGGATTTTGGAAACGGGCGACGCCGCGAAGGTCGAAGATATCATTGGCCAGATCTTCGCGATCGAAACCTCCACCCCCGAAGCACCCGCAGCCGCGCCTGCCGCAGCTCCGGCGGACCAACCCGCGGCGGCAGAACCCGCCCCGGCGCCGGCGCCAGCACCAGCACCGCCTGCGTCAATCGAGTTGGGACAAACCATCGATCAGGTGGTGGGTGCTCTTGGCCAGCCGGATAAGATTGTCAAACTGGGGGCAAAACAAATCTACGTTTACAAAGACCTGAAAGTCACCTTTGTTGACGGTAAGGTCTCGGATGTCCAATAGGGTCGGCCTCGGGGCGGGCGGCATAAATTAGCGCCGCCCGTGCTCCGGAGCCGCTTGACGGAGGGTTGAACAACTCGCGGGAGCCGCCCGCCTAAGCTGTCTCGAGAATTTGGGTGACGGCGGCTGACAGGCGCTCCCACTTGGCAGTTTCCACTTCCAGTTGTTTGCGCCCGGAATCCGTCAGCCGGTAGTATTTGGCCCGGCGATTGTTTTCCGAAGCGCCCCACTCCGAGGCAATCCAGCCCTGCTGTTCCAAACGGTGGAGCGCCGGGTATAACGACCCTTGTTGCACCTGGAGCGAATCCTGCGAGATCTGCTGGATGCGCTGCGAAATCCCCCACCCATGCATCGGCTCGAGGGCCAGCGTTTTCAGGATCAGCAAATCCAGCGTGCCTTGCAGTAGATCGATTGGCTTTCCCATAAATCTCCCTTCCCCGTGCCTTCTGTCCCCTCTGTGGTGAATCAGTTCATGCTTGCCATCTTTCCGTACTTATGATATGGTTTTCCGTATGAAGACGACTCTGATTATTCCTGATCCGGTCTTCCACGATTTGAAGCGGCAGGCCGCCAAGAGGGGCACAACCCTTTCGGCGTTGGCCGTCGAGCTAATGCGGAAAGGCCTGAGCGCCCGGCCCAAACCGGTCCGCCTCCCGCCCCTGCCCAGCTTCAAAATGGGATGGCCTCCCAAGGTCAATGTCGCAAGTCGCGAAGCGCTGTACGACTTCCTTGAGGCGGAGCGCGACGAGCGCCTGTACGGCATTAAAAGAAGGAAGAGGTGAGGGTGTTCGCTGTTGACACCAACCTTTTGGTTTATGCGGCGAACGAGGACTTCCCTGGCCGCCAGCGGATGCAAAGACTGCTCGCCCAATGGAGTTCCTCGGGCGAGACTTGGTATGCCACATGGTCGATCATCTACGAGTTCTTGTGCGTTGTGACTCATCGCTCGATCTTTGCCCATCCCCTGACGTTTGCCGATGCCTGGAGCTTTATCGAGAACCTGCAAGCGTCGCCCTCCTTTGGAACCCTGGTGGAAACGGACCATCACGCCGATGTGGTGCGCGACCTCACGCGGGAGTACCCGCGCATGTCGGGCAACCGGATGCATGATCTTCATATCGCGGCGCTCATGAGGGAGCACGGCGTGGTGGAGATTCGCACCGCTGATATCGGTTTCCATGAATTCAAATTCCTCCGCGTCGTCAATCCGCTATAGCCAGAACCGAAAATCGAAACTCGGCTGTCCCTAGCCCGGTGTCCCTGGCACCTGACACTTGGCACCTGCTCCACCGCACTTGACATCTTGATGCTTCTACGATATGTTTTTACATATGAAGCGAACCACTTTGACGATTGACGATCAGCTTCTCCGTGAACTGAAAAAGAAAGCCTCCGAAGAGGGCCGGACCTTGCAGGCGGTGACCAATGACCTATTGCGGCGGTCCTTGGCGACACCGCCTTCCAAGCCGTACCATTTGCGCCTTCGAGGCTGGAAGGCGGCCGCGCAGCCTGGGGTCGACCTGCTGGATCGAGACTCCCTGTTCGACCTCATGGATGGGCGCTAAGCCATGCAAGCGGTTGACACCAACATCCTCATTCACGCCGAAGTTGATTCGAGCCAATACCATGACCGCGCCCTCAGGATCCTCCAAGGGCTGGGGGAAGGCGCACTGCCTTGGGCGATTCCCTGGCCTTGCATTTACGAGTTCCTCAGAGTGGTTACTCATCCCCGCGTCTTTCATCCTCCGGTTCCACTGAACATTGCCTTGGAGGATCTGCGCAATATGCTGGCCTCACCTTCGCTCTTTCTGCTTGCCGAAACGCCACGGCACGCTCCCGTGCTCGACCAAGTCCTTCGCCAGGCAGGCGCCACGGGCAATTTGATTCACGTCGCTCACATCGTCGCCCTTTGCCTGGAGCACGGCGTTGCGGAGATCATCACAGGTGACCGCGACTTCAGCCGGTTTGCCGGGCTGAAAATCATCAATCCGTTTGCCCCACCCTAGCGTGGCCATTGCCGACTGTCGATTGCCGAATGCCGATTGAAAAACCAAGGCGGTGAGTCGCCATCCATCAATCGACAATCGACAATCGTCCATCGAAAATCTCCAATCATTCGTACCTCAGCGCAACCATGGGATCGACCTTGGTCGCGCGGCGAGCGGGAATATAGCTCGCGGCCAACGCCACGGCAGACAGTAAGAGTGAAATAATCACGTAGGTCTCGGGGTCATTGGGGGTGACGCCGATTAACACCCGAGACATAGCGCGTGTAAGGGCCCATGCAACCACCAACCCCGTGAGCACACCGGTGATTACCAAGGCCAGCCCTTGCCATAAAGCGAGTCTTAGGATATCCAGCCGCTCGGCGCCGAGTGCCATGCGGATTCCGATCTCGTGCGTGCGTTGGCTCACCATAAAGGAAACCACGCCATAAACGCCCACGACCGCGAGCGTCAGACCCAGGATCCCCATAGCTCCAGCCAGAGAAGCTGCCAGACGGAAGAAGAACAGACCAGTAAGGCCATGGACGACCTGCTGCATCGTACCGACGCTGAAGATCGGAAGCCCGGGGGCGAGTTGACGGATTTCCTCCTCCACCCCGGGAATTAGCGACTCCGGTGGACCCTTGGATCGAACCTGCAGCACCGAAACGGGAGAAAAATTCTGTGCGAGTGGCAGATAGAAGAAAGGCTGAGGGTGGGGAGATAGCATCCACATGCTTTGCCCGTCCCGGGCCAGACCCACAACCTCGATGAAAGGTCCCGCAGCGCTCTTCAAGCTGAAGCGCTTGCCAATGGGGTCTTGGTTTGGCCAGAACCTCGCGGCCATCGCCTGATTCACAATGGCCACCGGCGGCGCAGTCCCGTCGTCAGAATCCGTAAAGGGCCTGCCGCTCAGAAGGGGAATGTGCAGGGTTTCAAAGTAAAACGGGTCGATGCTGTTGTGATGAATCTTAGGGGGTAACTGGCCGGCCGCGAGCGGACGGGCTTCAACATAAACGGGGTCCCTCGGGGCGGGCGTTCCCAATGGCACGGTCAACGCGAGGCTGGCGGTCTGGACGCCAGGCATGGCTTGCGTGTGGCGCTCAAGTTCTCGAAAGAACGTTTTCGCACGCGTCTCCTCGTAACCGACCTGGCGCACATCCAGCATTACGACCAGGACATGATCAGGATCAAACCCAAGGTCCATATGCTCGGCGTGCTCCAGGCTGCGAACGAAGAGGCCGGCGGCAATCAACAACATCAACGAGCCCGCCACCTGGGCCACCACCAGCAGGTTGCGGATCCTATGACGACCCACGCCGGCGCGGTCACCCCGCCCAATCTCGCGTAGGCCGGCATTTACATCTGCCCGGCTGGCGCGAAAAGCGGGCCAAACACCGACAAGAATTCCGGTGATGAGAACAGTTCCCAGGGCGTACACGAAGACCCTCCAATCCAGATTGGTGTCGAGCCTAAAGCCTATGTTTGAGCTCGAAGTGGTCACGGAATGGAGCATTGAGCCGCTGGCACCAATGGCCCATTTTCCGAGAAGCAAGCCCCCAATCCCACCCAGCAACGCGAGGAGCAGGCTTTCCGTGAGCAATTGACGAATCAGCCGCCAGCGGCCCGCACCCAGAGCTACGCGAATGGCCATCTCGCGCTGGCGCGCCGCTGCCCGGGCCAGCAGAATATTCGCTACGTTCATGCTGGCCAGCAGCAAGACAAGGGCTGGCAGAACCAAAAATACGCTGGCGATGACGGGAACGAAGCTCGTGACAAAGGGCGCCGGGCGGGCCAATCTTTCGGGGATGACACGCACGCTGACACCTTTGTCCATTGCGGGATATTGGGCTGCCAAGCGACTGGCAATCACGTCTACCGAGCTCTGCGCTTGCGACTGGCTGGCGGTACGCTTCAGTCTTCCCAGTACGGTCAAGTGCCGATCGTGACGGTCGGTCCAAAACCCGCTCGAATCCCCAAACAATGCCATCGCATTCAGCGACAGATAGCCGTCCATGTCCAAACCAAAAAATGTGCCGTGAAACTCCTTGGGCGCGACGCCGATAACCGTAAGCGGCTTCCCATTGATTTGGACCTGCTTCCCGACAGTGCCGGGGTCGCCGCCGAATCTCTCCTGCCAGCAGGAGTAGCCCAACACTACAAGACGCTCCTCACCCGGCTTTTCCCCCTCGCCTGGGACGAACAGCCGGCCGAGGGCCGGCTTTAGCCCAAGTGCCGCGAAATAATTGCCGGTTACGACGCTGTAAGCAAATTCACTCGGGTTGCTGCCGTTGACGCTAAACCCGGCACCGCCGAACTTGTAACCGAATAGGTCGGAGAACGCGTCCGCCTGTTTCTGGAAATCCAGGAAATCCAGATAGGAGAACTGGGAACCCTCCTCCTGCTGAAAAAAGCCGAGGACCATGATCTGCTCTGGCGCGCGCACAGGTAGCGGACGGAACAGCCATCCATTCAGCACGCTGAAAATGGCCGTATTGACGCCAATGCCCAGCGCGAGCGTCATCACGGCGACCACCGTGAATCCGCGATTTTTCGCCAGCATCCGCAAACCAAAGTGGATATCCTGTAGCAGAGTGTCAATAAATCGCACACCCCAGGCGTCGCGGCATTCTTCCTTGACCTGCTCGACGCCGCCAAATCTGCGCAATGCCGCGTAACGAGCTTCCTCCGCGCTCATCCCCGCCGCCAAGTTCTGCTCGATCTGCTTTTCGAGATGAAATGCCAGCTCATCAGAGAGTTCCTGATTCAGTTCCTCTTTCCGGAACAGCGCGCGGAGACGACGCAGGAGTTTCATAGCGACCTACCTTTGCCTATTTGCTAGCGGACCGAAGCATTGAACGGTGAAATGGTGAGTAGTGAATAGTAAATGGTAAATTAACTTGGCGTGGTTCGTGAGAATGTGCCGTGCTTCTGAATTTCCTATTCACCATTCACCCTTCACCATTCAAAATTGTTCCTGACACCTGAAACCCCACCTGAAACCCGACACCTGGCACCTGACACCTATTCGTACCTCAGCGCCTCCATGGGATCGACCTTGGTCGTCCGGCGCGCGAGATTGACGGTCATCTCCATTTGTGTTACACTTTTGCCGTATGAGTCATACAATCAGCATTCGTCTTACACCGGAGCTCGCCGCGTGGCTTGAGGAAAGGCGTCGGGAGACCGGTTTGCCGGTCAGCCGGATTATCCGCCACCAACTCGAGCGGGCCAAATCCGAGGCTGGGAAACAACCTTTCCTTCGCCATGCCGGCAAAATCACCGGCCCGCCGGACCTCTCCTCCCGTAAAGGATTCGCGCGATCATGAGGGCCATTGCTGACACCGGCCTGATCGTGGCTTTTGGCAACCGCACCGACCGTTTTCATCCCTGGGCGGTGGACATCGCCAAGAGCCTTACGGAACCGCTGCTGACCTGCGAAGCCGTATTGGCGGAGGCCGCCTTCCATCTTCGTTCCGTGCCGTATGTTCTATCCCTCGTCGAGGACGGGATGTTGCGCATCGCTTTCGAAATGGCCAAGCACCAGCAGCGCCTCGCGCAACTGGCCGAGCGATATCAGGACCGCCACCCTGATCTTGCTGACCTGTGCCTGATCCGCCTGAGCGAACTGTTCCCCCATCACATGGTAATCACGGTGGACGAGGAAGACTTCCGCATCTATCGACGGAACAATCGGGAAACCATCCCCATTCTCTGCCCACCCCGCTCCCCTGCTCGCCACTAACCGCTAACCATTAATCACTAACCACTGCCTTATTCGTACCTCAGCGCCACCATGGGATCGACCTTGGCCGCCCGGCGGGCAGGGACGTACGAGGCCAGCAACGCAACCGCGAAGATCGCCCCGCCGCCAAAGGCCAGCGAGCCCGCGCTATGCGGCTCCAGATCATGCACAAGGGTGTAAGCCAGAGGCCCGCACCAAATCACCATCAACGCCCCAAGCGCGAGTCCGGCGCAAACCATTCCCAGCGCGTCTCCCAACACGATCCGCCTTATGGCGCTCGGCGACGCGCCGAGAGCCGTCCGAACACCGATCTCGTTGGTCCGTCGCGCCACCGTGTACGCCAGCAGTCCGTAAAGTCCGGTGCCAGCGAGCGCCGCTCCCAACGCGCCGAAAAATTCGGATAAGGTGGCAAGGAGACGCTCGGGAACAATAGCCGCGTCGACCTGATCTGAGAGCGTAGAGACTCTGGTGACGGGCATCGTCTTCAGGACATCCCGCACGACCGGCCGCACCTGGCCGGCTATCGAGGCTGGGTCCACGCTCGTCCTCAGCACAAATTGATTAAACAACTGGCCTTCCTGAAGCATGTTGAAGTACATGGTGCGGGGCGCGGGCTCACGTAGTTCGATATACTTTGCGTCGCCCACTACACCCACAATTTCGTAGGGCTGATCGTCGCCGTACCAACCTCCGGTCCGGGGATCCCGGTCGATCGCCACGTGCTTTCCGAGAGGATTTTCACCGGGAAAATAGTGCCGCGCCATCGACTCACTGATTATCGCCACGCGTGGCCGACCCGCATCGCTAAAGGAGAAATCGCGTCCCGCAATCAGCGGTATGCCGAGCGTCTCAAAATACTTCGGCGCCACCCAACCCAGCGATGCCCTCCAGCGATCCTCGGGCCGCTCCGCAAATCCTTCCGCGGTCACAAAACGCTGTGCCCCACAACCTTGAATGGGAGTGCAGGCACAGATGGATGCCGAGCGTACCCCAGGAATGGACTGGAACCGCACGAGCAACTCCTGGTAGGGCGCGGCCAGTTGCTCGCGCTTGTACCCACTGCGGGCTGGATCGAGAATCACCAGAAGCACGCCATCGCTGCGAAAACCCAGGTCCAAATGCCGCAGACGGGAGAGATGATTTAGAAAGAGAGCAGCCACAGTCACCAACAAAACGGATAGAGCCACCTGTCCCGCCACCAGGCCCTTTCCAAAAAGGCGCCAGAACCGTGTATCGCCCCCCCTTCCGCTCTCCCGCAGGGAAGACGCGGGGGCGGTCCGGAACGCGTACCACGCTGGCGCAAGCCCGAACAGCAGACCGGTGAACAACGCTATTCCGGCGGTGAAGAGAAGCAGGTTAAGATCAGGCTCTACTTGGATATTGAGGCGCTCAAATTCCCGGCCGCTGGCCATGATCCGCACCAGCACGCCAGTTCCGAAATGCGCGAGCAGGATGCCAACCAGCGTGCCGATTCCGGAAAGGAGCACCGATTCCGTCAGCATCTGCCGCACCAGGCGACCGCGACTGGCGCCCAGCCCCACACGCACGGCGATTTCCCGTTGCCGGCCTGCTGATCGGGCCAGTTGCATACTCGCCAAGTTGATGCAGGCGAGGAGCAGCAATAGGCCCGCTACCCCCATTAGAAGCACCAGGGGCTTGCCGTGTTGATCACGCACGCGCGCCAGCCCGGCGCCCGCCGGCTCCACTTCCACTGTCATTTGCCGCAACTGGGGATCCATGGTCCGGGCGGCCCTCTGCTCGATCATGAACTGGAATAACACGGCCACTTCTGCGCGCGCTTGCTCGAGCGTAACACCCGGTCTTAAGCGTCCCAGGATGGCGAGGTCACCGTGCTCCCGCGGCACCCAGATGTCGGTCCGGACTCCGACCCGCGGCCCAACATACGCTCGCGGCGCGACGCCGATGATAATCTTCGGCGCGTCGCCCACGAATATCCGCTTTCCGAGGATCGCCGGGTCGCGATGGAACCTGGTGCTCCAATAGGACCAACTCACGACTACCACGTTTCCGTCCCCGCTCACCGAGATGTCGTCCGGACTGATCAGTCGCCCAATTGCCGGTTTCAGCCCCAGCAAGCGGAAATAATTACCCGGCACGCTCTCCTGGACCAGGGTTTCGGGCTCGGAACCCTCGGTGCGAACAACAGCAAGGTTGTGGAAGTTCATGCCGGTCAGGTCTGAGAAAACGTGGTTGCGATCGCGAAAGTGTTCATAGCTGGCCCAATCCCAGTAGGTGTCCCCGCGAGGATAGCCGGGGTACTTTTGCAGAAGCTCAACGAGCTGCTCCGGATGGGCGACGGGCAGTGTGCGCAGCATGATCGTGTAGAACAAACTGAAGATGGCGGTGTTGGCGCCAATGCCGAGGGCGAGCGTCAGGACGGCCACGGCCGTGAAGCTGGGACTCTTTGCCAACATTCGCAAGCCGAAACGGATGTCCTGAAGTAGGGTGTCGATGAATCTAAAACCCCAGGCGTCGCGGCATTCTTCTTTGACCTGCTCGACGCCGCCGAATTTGCGCAGTGCCGCGTAACGAGCTTCCTCCGCGCTCATCCCCGCCGCCACGTTCTGCTCGATCTGCTTTTCGAGATGGAAGGCCAGCTCATCAGAGAGTTCCTGGTTCAGTTCCTCTTTCCGGAACAGGGTGCGCAGACGACGAAGGATTTTCATAGCGAGCTACCTTTGGCTGCGGGGAGTAAGCCAAAGAGCTGAGATTCACTCCCCTAGACACTCGACAAGGAGAATTTAAGTCGTGTCCTGTAGATTGTCAAGGGGAAAATGGGCAAGGGAAAACCGGGAAGCGACATTTAGACCGAAATCCAAGCTGAGCAGCTCTAATGGGTTATGACACCTTATAATAGGCTGTTATGCTTAGTGGCGGGATCTATCGGAATATCCACAATGGGAACGGGAAACGGTCAAATGAGTTGACTGAACTCCCCGGAACCCCGTGCCCACCTCGATTCCAGCCGGGCGGATGAAATCCCAAAAATTCTTAATAACCCTTCCCGCTGTTCTCGATCCTTACCTTACCGGCAAAATTGCGGTAGACATATGTCGTGTAACCCGTGACCAGGATCATGCCAACAATCCACCATGCCAAACCGATGCGCAGGCCGTAATCGCCGGCTTTGGCATTATCGACGGTCAACGAATAAGCAGGGTTGGTGCTGGCAGGCAGAACCAGCGGATACAATCCGAAGACAACGCTGGTCAGCATGCCCACGATATACGTGCACGACGCCAGGAAACTTTTTAAGTCATCATGCTTTCGCATGAACCATGCCATCCCTGTCAATCCGAACAGGGCCAGTGCCGGAAAAACGTAGCCCCAGGGGTGAGCGGTTAGATTCGCGGGCACCTCCGGCTGGACTGCAAAGGTAATCGCGGTGAGCACGATGGTCAGGACCAGGACGATCCACCACATGCCGCGGCCCAACTGCGCCGAGCGATCGTGCACGGGGCCTTCGGTTTTCAAAGCCACCCACAGGGCGCCATGCAGCATCAAGGTGACGAGAGCCGCGACGCCGACAATGATCGTGTACCAGTCCAGAATGCCGGTGTTAGGCCCCAAGCGGAAGTTCGTCCAAAGGGCCTCAAAGAAATAACCTTGAGCGTTCAAAGGCACACCGCGCACGACGTTGCCCAGCGCCGCTCCAAAGAAGATTGCAAGTAAAAGACTGGCCCCGGAAAAGACCACGTCCCAAAATTTCAGCCAGACGGCGCTGGTCAGTTGCCCGCGGAACTCCACCGCAATGCCCCGCAAAATGAGCAGCCACAGAACAATCATGAGCGGCAAGTAAAACCCGCTGAAGCCGGAGGCGTAAAGAGCCGGGAAGGCAAAGTACAGCGTTCCTCCTGCTGCCAGCAGCCACACCTCGTTGCCGTCCCACACCGGACCGATGGAGCGGATTACCTGCTGCCTTTCCCCATCATCTTTTGCTACCCATAGATGAATGGCTCCGGCGCCGAGATCGAATCCATCCAGTACCACATACATGGCGATCATGATGGCAATGAGACAAAACCAAACCGTTTGCATGAACAAACCTCCTTGAAGAGCGAGTGGTTAGTGGTCAGTGGCTAGCCGCTGGCCACTAGACACTAACCACTAGTCACTGCCTCTCCCGGCCCTTTTTCGATGACACGATAAACCAGAAATAAAAACAAGATGCTCAACACAGTGTACATGCCCATGAAGCCAATTAAGGTGAACCAAACATTGCCCGAGGAAACCTGCGGCGAGATGCCGGCTTGCGTACGCATTAGTCCGTAGATCAGCCACGGCTGGCGGCCGAATTCCGCCGTCATCCAACCCGCGGTGTTGGCAATGTAGGGAAACGGCAGCGAGAGCATGAGCGCCCAGAGCATGCCCCGCGAATCATAGAGGGTCCCTTTGCGCAGCTTCCACGCGGCCAGCACCATGATGGCGATGAAGATGGTGCCGAGCCCCACCATGATATGGTAGCTGTAATAGAGCAGCGGAATATTGTCGGGCCAATCCTCCTGAGGGAAGGCGTCCAATCCCTTGACTTCCGACATCCAGCGCCGATAGGTCAGGAAGCTGAGCACCCGCGGCACCTCGAGGGGATTATCCAAACGCTTGTTCTGAAGGTCGGGCTGCCCGATGAGGGCAATTGGGGCGCCCCGCTGCGTCTCAAACATACCTTCCATGGCGGCCAGCGTGACCGGCTGGTGATCCGCCAACAGGCGGCCTTGCGCGTCGCCCGTCGGCACAAGCTGAACAAGCGAGGCCACCAAGCCTGCAATCACGCCCACCCGGACGAAGGTTTTCGCATGAGCCTGGAATTGTTTCGTCAACAAATAGAATGCTCCCACGGCGGCCATGACAAACGCCCCCGTGATGACCGCGCCGCTCATGTTATGCGCGTACTGCCAGAGCGCCCAGGGATTGAGCAGCAGACCCCAGAAACTGGCGAGCATGATTTCGCCTTGCGGACTGAGCCGGTAAGCCACGGGGTATTGCATCCAGGCATCCGTGGCCACGATGAGGTAGCCCGACATCCACGATCCCAGGAAAACCAGGAAGGCCGCCCACCAGTGGCCGCGCGGGCCCAGGCGCTTCTCGCCGAAGAGGAAGAGCCCCAGAAAACTCGATTCCAAAAAGAACGAGAACACCCCTTCCATGGCCAACGTCTGGCCAATCACCCCGCCAGCGGCACGAGAGAATTGCGCCCAGTTGGTGCCGAACTGAAATTCCATGGGAATTCCCGTCACCACGCCCATGGCGAAGTTGATGCCGAAGATGTGTGCCCAGAAGCGCGCCGCTTGGTTGTAATGTTCGTCACCGGTTCGCAGCGCCAGTGTTTTCAAAATCACAATGAGCAGCGCCAATCCCATGGTGAGCTGCGGGAACAAATAGTGGAAGGTGACGGTGTAGGCAAAGTGCAAGCGATGAACGACGAGTGCATCAAGCATGATGGCCTCGAATTGGCTGCCGGTGATTTTTCACTCCGGCGCCCGCTTGGTCGCGATAGCGAGTCGAACGCCGACTTATATTATTGCGCGAACGGGGGTGCCACCCATTCAGGGAAAGTGGATAAAGGGCATGTCTCCGCAACTGCCCGCGAATGGGCAAATAACCCCAATCCTGAGCTTCGGGCTAAATATCCTGGTTCGATCCGTCCGCAAAAGCACTGCTTGGATATCATTACCGAACTTGCAAGTCAAGGTCCCCGCCGGGCTCCCGCGCGTGTGCACTGGGTGAAGCCGGAAAGGGTGATTTCCGTTTGAGCGCAGGAATAATTTAACCAGTTTTCCGGGGACAGAAACATTCTCATTCCCGCCCCATAGTAGCTCGCGTACTGTTTGCCCACGCCGGAACTGGGATTGCCCTGGTGAATCTCGCGACTCAGCTCCTCCAGCGCGGCAAGGTTGGGCCGAGGGCGCGCGTACGCCCGCGTGAAGACATACTCCGTCGTCCAGGCAGCATTCGGGTTAGTGAGATCCAAATACTGCGGTGCGTAATCCCGGAGCTCGCCGTTGCTCTTATCGTACCAGCCGATTTCCACCGCAGGGTTACTGATATAAACGGGGCTGACGGCCGGAACCACGTGAATGGGCAAAAGCGGTCTTCCCTCGCGGTCGGGAAAGAGCCGGAAATCATCCCGGTGGATATGGCCCGCGTACATCTCGCGGACCACTCCGCGGAAATCGGTCAATTCCCCGATCAACTTCTGTGTGCAGGCCTCGGTCCAAAGCGGTTGGGGCGCGCTCATGGAGGATCTTAAGGCGTCGATGCCGGGGAGAACATGCATGATCAAAGTCGCCGTGTCCCCCGTGCGCTTGACCCTGCCCAAGACTTCCTCCAGCCATTGGAACTGTCCGCCGGGGTCAGGATCCGTATCACTGCAAGCCGCATTATTTCCGGCCGCCCAAAGGTTGGTGTTTAAGATAACGAACTCATCGTTCGGAACGGTAGGGTGGGGCAGCGCATAATTCCCTGCCCTTTCAAACGACGCCAATGCCGTTGCCCGCGCCGCCGCCGGGATTTTCCCCCACGCGTGGCTCCAATCCCGCCCCACGCTCTGAAGGAAAAACTGACTGGGTTCCGCGTAATCGCCCTTGTCCGAGTCGTTGTTTCCCAGCGCGGCGAAAACCGGCACTCCGGGCAGGGCTTTCGAAATCATGCTGTCGACAAAGCTGACCGTGTCGCTCGCAAACTTCTGGTAGGCTTCGTCCCCGCCTCCCACGCATTGGCGATAACGCGTGTCGAAACGGTGCGCCAGGAAGTCGCCGGTCACCATCACATAGTCGTAGTGGAAATGATTCTCCGCGGCCGCCGCAGCGGCGTGGTCCATCGCCGACTTAAGGAGGGGATAATTCGTGTCGCTGCCAAAATTCGAAACCTCCGAGGAAGCAGGAGCCTGGCAGGCCGCCAAGGGCTTTGCCCCAAGCTGTTCCATCATCGCGGGGCCGGCGTAAGGGTCGAAGTGAATGTCGGAGAGCATCAGGAACATGCCTGTCCCGGGATAAGGCTGTAGCGCGGGGGGATCATTCGGCAGGCTGAGCGCCAGGGTGGTGAGGACTGAAATCAGGACCAGGATTTTGATTGCCGCGCTGCGCAAGGTTTCTCCTCTATGGACGCGGTGAAGGGCAATGAAGGTGTGAGAAAATCGATGGAATTAACCACAGAGACGCGGAGGCACAGAGGAAAGGTGCTTACTTTTCAGTTCTCAATCCCTCGGCGTCTCTGTGGTGAGAGGTTTGTTTCATAATGTTTTCACACCTTCAATGCCCACGACCCCGCTTTCAACCTTGGGAGTATACACCGGCACGGCATTCTTGCCGCCGCGACGTGTGGGGCGGCGCTTTTTGTGTTTGATGTATTGAACGAATCAGCTCGCGGTAGCTTTGTTGGCGCGGAGAATGGTTTCAAAGGAGACATCCGGGCCCGGTTCGCGCAGGGCCTCCTGGATCAAGAAGTGGTCGTAAAGTTCACCCAAGACTCTGTGGTTGCGAAGTATACGCAATGCAACGCTCCGCCGGTCCTCGCGCCCGAGCCTGATGAAGCTTCGATAAAAATCGCCCGCGTATTTCGTGGTTTTAGGACCACCCGGCGAGCCCTCACGTTGCTTTCAAGGGTCGTTGGAAGAACGGCGCCAACAATCCAAGCACGGTTGAGGTTACCAATACCACAATTCCCGATAACCCCGACGAATACCACGAAAACATAGCGAACGGGGTATTCGGCAACGCCACCACCCAAGCACAGTAGGCCACAGTAGCCGCGAACATCTCCCAAACCGGCCACGCTCCGAGCCCGATTGGCAAAGGTTTTCCCAACGACTTGCATTTCGCGGCGTAGACCAGCCAAACCACGACAGGCGTAGCTACAAGAAAAACCCAGAAGGCACTCCACCCGGTAGTTTTCGATGTGGTGTTCGGGACCTGGAGTGCAGCCAATACCGCGACATACAGGGTGAGTATCTCCGTGGGGATATAGCCGAAGAGCACGTGTAAGGCGGTGTCAATCTCAGCGGAGCTTTGCCCAGACACTTCACCCTCTTGGGTAGCCGGTGGCGTTGCTGCGGCTCTCGCGATTCCCTTTAGCCCCTTGGGAACGGTATTTAGGGGAACCATGTCAAGACGACGAGCTACGGCACAGTTGGCCATTGCGACGATGCTCATGTTTTCCCTCCTTGCTTTGGCGTGGGCTGGAGACCTGGCGGATGCCCGGGGAACGGCACCAGCAGTGAATGGCGATCATTCGGGGAGTGATTCATGACGCCAAACCTCCCAGGGGTTCCCGGGCTGGCGAAAAGATGACGCGATTAAACAACTTGTTAACCTCTGATGCAAGGGGAAAGAGCGGGGATTGGGAGTTGGGGGTGGGGGTTGAGCGGTTGGGGGGTTGGGGTGGGACACGGGACTCGGGGTTAGGGGTTAGGAGCCGATCCATTGCCGGTGGCTACCGGCTGGCCTCCGTCCTACTCCAGCACGAAAATGTTCTTCTTTGCGCAGATCTCCTTCAGGATATTGGGCCAGACCGTGACGCTGACCTCGCCCAGGTGAGCCTTTCGGAGCAATAACATCAGGGTGCGTGATTGGCCGATCCCGCCGCCAATCGACAGAGGAATTTGGTTGGTCAGGATCCCCTGGTGGTACGGCAGCTTCAGGAAATCGAGCTGACGGGCCATTTCGAGCTGGACTTTCAGGGTTTCAGCCGTCACGCGGACACCCATGGAAGTCAGTTCATGCCGCCGCCTAGTCACGGGGTTCCATACCAGGATGTCGCCATTCAAGCCGTGCGTGGGCTTGCCGGTTTCTTTACTCGTATCCGTGACCCAATCGTCGTAATCCGCAGCGCGATTCTCGTGGGGATAACCATCTTTCAAGGGCCAGCCAATCCCGATGATGAAGATCGCCGGATACTGCTGAAGGACTCTTGTCTCCCGCTGCTTGCGCGGCAAATCAGGATACATATCGAGGATTTCTTCCGCATGGAGGAAGGTCAACTTCTCCGGCAGGTTGGGAAATCGTGCGTCGCGCAATTGTGGGAACATCTCTTGGGCAAAGCGTTCCGCGCCCACCAGCACTCTCCAGATGCCTGCGACGACTTCCTTCAAAAAGGCCAGGTTGCGCTCTTCCGCGGTCATGACCCGCTCCCAGTCCCACTGGTCGACGTAGGCGCTGTGGTCATGGTCCAGGAAGTAGTCCTTGCGGACGGCGCGCATATCCGTGCAAATGCCCTCGCCCACTTGGCAGTGGAACTGTTTCAGCGCGACCCTCTTCCACTTCGTGGCCGCCTGCACGACCTGAGCATCAATGGGGTGCTTATCGTAATCGTTGGAAATATGGAACGAGATGGGCGTGCGCGATCCATCGCGGTCCAGCATGTCGTTCACGCCGCTTTCGACGTCGACGATCAGCGGCACCTCGACCATCATCAGGTTGAGTTCTTTACAGAGGTTATCTGCGATGTACCGTTTTACCCGGAAGATTGCTTGCTGAGTTTCTTTCACGGTCAACAGGGAACGATAGTCTGACGGGAGAATATTTTCGAGTTCGTTGTAGTCACCAATCCCCGGGCCGGCGAGATCAGCTTTTTTGTTCGGTAGGGCCATCATTCCTCCGCGGCCGCTTCACGAATCAGTGCTTTAACGATCCCCCGCGTAATGGCGAAGTTCTCGGCCATGGCTTCGAAGAGCCCTTGCTGGTCGATCTGAATGGCGCGGACGGGCGTGGCCGCCACGGCTGATTCCGCGTGGGGCTCGTCCGCGAGGAGGGCGGCTGCACCTACGACCTGGCCTTCTCCGACTTTTCTCTGCCTCTCTCCCTCAAGCAGTTCGACGTCCCCTTCGAGTAACAGAAACATCGAATCGGGCGGACTATTCTGGCTGTAAAGTATCTGCCCCGCATCGAAACTCACCTCGCTTGCCGCACTCGCCACACGTGCGAGGTCTTGCGTGGGTATGAACCGGAGGTTGGCTACTTTCCGGAGGAAATCAACTCTTTCCAAAACCGTAAGCATGGGTGATCCTCAAGCTGCGCGAGCGGCCGTCAAGCGCGCGCAGGTCCACTTCCAGGTCTGGTCGAGGAGGGAATCCTTTTCGTGAGGAACCTGCCGGACGGTCTCGAGCAGGTCGACCATCTGCGCCTCGCCGACGGCGTAGAGTGCGCACGCGCAGAGCCAACGGTCCGATGGCAATAACAGTACGCGCATCGCCTCGTCTCTGGATTCGACTCGGGTTCTACAGATTCTTTCGGCAAAAGCCACCTTCTCCTCGAGGCTGCTCTCCGGATCCACCACGGAAATGAGCTTTTTGTAAAGGGCATGAGGAAGAAGGTTTTCGAGCAATTCCACCGCGTTGGCCCGAACCTCGCGTCTGCCGGAGTTTATTCCCACATAGGCGTTGTGAATGTCACGAGGGGAGTAGAGGAGCGCCAGCAGACTGAAAATGCGTTCGAGCTCATCGCCCATCCTCTCCCGCAAGGCCCGCGTGAGCAGCGGCTCAGTTGTCGGGGGGGTATCCGCTGTCCTTTCCGGCGCTCCCAAAGCGACCAGAATCTGGAAGGATCGATAGTATCCGACGAGCTCGGAATCCAGGATATCCGCAACCCTGGGTTGCACGGGCACGAGCGCCGGATCCCGAGCCCTCAAGGCCTTGAGGGCTTTGACCATTTCGTAACGCAATGTGGAATCGCCTTGCACGAGGCTCTCGGCCAGAACTTGCGCCGCCTCCGGTGTTCCAATGCGGGCCAGCACGCCCGGGATCTGCTGTCGGACCGTGAGGGGAGCGGCGTCATCATTAAGGTGGTCGGAAAGTAGATCCACCGCTCGAGGGCCGTACTCCAGCAGCGCCGCGCGGGCGGGCGCCCGCAGCCTTGGCGCCCCCAGTCTCTCAATAACCAACGGGAGAAACTCCCGACCGTGTATTCTGCCGGCACTCAAGAGCGCCTGCTCCACAACCTCAGGGTGATTGTCCTGCAAGAGCCCCAGGAGTTCCCGATGCAGATCGGAGGGTGGCGGGATCAAACCTAGCGCCCGCGCCGCTTCACGTCGCAGAGTTGGCGCATCAGCATCCGTTGACACCAGCATGGTCTGAAGGATGAGCCTCGCGGTAGCCGGGCAATCTCCATCTCCAGCCCGCGCCAGGTACACAACGATTGCCGATTGTAGGCAATGCGCGGGCACACCCGTTAGTTCTCTGAGCAAAACCAGCGGGTCCTTTCCTCCCTGCGCGGCCAGGTAACGCAGCGCCTCCGCACGCACCTCGAGAGAATCGTCGCCCAGCATTTTCTCCACTTGGGGCATGATCTCTCGCTTCCCCACCTGCGTGAGCAGTTGGAGAGCTCTCTGGCGAACAACAGGTGAGGGATGTTGCAGTAAACCGGTCAAGGCAGGATGCCACGCCGCTTCGCGGCCTATTTCGAAGAGACTCAGGCCGTACAGCACCTGCTGCTCGCCCCCACGCTCCAACGCCTGGGCGAGAATGTCGATCGTGGTGGAGTCCAGGACCGCTGCCCCGGTCTTTTCGGGGTCCAGCGTTCTTCGCTCGATGGCCCGCCGAAGCACCTTGAGATACTCCCGGCGCACCCCGCGCGCCGTCACCAGCCATACCAGGATCAACGCGATCCCCACCAGACTGATCCGTCCGGGAGATTGGTGGAGACGGTAGTCAAACAAAAGGAGGACAAGGCCGGCTACCCCGTCCGCGCCTCTCCACACAAAACCATCGATAAAGGACTTGATCCGATTCTTTATGCTGGGTGGAGCAACCGGAAGGTAGAGAAGCTCCGTCGAGGACTTATCCAGCGAGAAACGGAACAGATTGTGGCTACCCTTCAGGATGCAGGCCGTTAGAAGGATGGGAGACAACAGGACCGCGAAGCTCCCGGCAAGAAAAAGCACGGGCAGAACAAACAGGGTTATCCGCACCCCAAACCAGCGAAGGAGCCGCCCGGTCAGCAGCATCTGCAACACGAAGGCTCCCACACCTAAATAGCCCTCAAAGCGGCCAAAAAACACCGTCAAGGCCACCTTGTCGCCAGCAAAGAAGTGTGAGGCGATAATCTTGAATTGAGCCGCAATGATGGCGGTCGTAGTGCAACCGACGGCAATCAGCGCTGTGATCAGCAGCAGATACCGCGACTTTCTGATGTATGCCCACACCTGCAGAAGACTCCTGGGAACCTCACCATCGGCGGGAATGAGATCGACACGGGGAAAGCGGTCTGCCGACTGGCGAAATACCAGTTGCGCCAGAAGTGCGCATAGGCCCATCAACACCGCCATCACCAGGAGCATCGTTTCGGGACGCACGTGGCCCTGATGCACAACATCCGCCGTAATGAAGCCCGCACACGGCGCTCCCAGCGCCGCGCCGCCGCCAATAAAACCGAACACGCGCTTGGCTTCGCGAGTCGTCAGCACATAGTTGGCCAGTGTCCAGCCCATGGTCGGCGCCATGGCGCCGATCGCGTACACCCAGATGTAGAGGAGCGGATATGCCCATTTCTCCTGGTGATGGATGATGCTCCAGAGCAGGGCCAACCCCATGCCAAAGAACAGGAGCGAATAGACCATGAGACGCTCTACCCGCAACCGCTGAGATAGCCGAATGTAGACGGAGGTCAGCCCTGCCACGGCCGCCGCCGTGGCGATCATCACGTGTGGCAAGTATTTCCGGAAGGCGGACAGGAACAAGGCATCCCCGACGACGTGTCCCATGATGTAACAGCCAATCGCCAGGAAGAGGAAGAGAAAAAGCAGGGACGCAGGGGCAAACTCGTGGCGCCGGAGATTGAAGGCTTTTTCCAGGTAGGAGGTCATTTCTCCTGTCCCCCCTTGCCTTTGTTCAGATTATCGCCTGCCTCTGATTTCACGATGGGAGTGCCCAGTTCCTGAGGTTTCTCCCCAAGGTAGTAGGCCGTAAACTTCCCGTCGAGGATCTCGAGCGCCGAAGCACGGCCGCCGTAATAAGACTTGAGCATCCCGGTATCGATGAGGAAAACGCGATGGTTGAAGCGGGCCGTGATGGTAAACCCGGGCAGCACGGTGTGGCCGAGGACAATGTAGCGGGCGTCGAGCCGGTCGAGCATTCTATTCAGACCCTTCTCGTTCCTTTCCTCGGGTTCGAGGGCCAAGCCGCGGTACCACAGGGGGCTGTGGTTCGACATCAGCAGCCCGTTGGGCAGGTCGAGCATCCGGCGCACGTTTTCGACGTCGAGGACGCCGGGCGAGCCGGACTGGGCCACGTCGTTGCTGAGTTTCACCTGGTCGAAGGCGTCATCCAATGTCATGTAGCGCCAAATGATTCGCTGTTGTACCAGCGCCTGCCACAGCTTGTCGAAGCCGGTGATCTCGGATCGGATCTTGCTGTTCAACTCGTCGACCGAGCGGAAATGTAGGCCGGGGTCGAGCCCCGCGTGCAGGAAGAGCGCGTCGCCCAACTGAGCGACCGCGTCGTGGGTGCGCAGCCAGCGTCCGTACACACCGTCTGGGGCGTAAGCGTCGCGCATCTCGAAGAAGCCCAGCGGGTGGCGTGCCAACCAACGCTGGTGGGCGTCCTCATCATCCGGCACGTCGTGGATCGCGCGGCTGGCGGCGATGAACTTACGATAGTCTTGATAGGCAAGATCGCGCACCTGCTCGGACTGGCCCGTCGCGAACGACTGGAAGTCGGCGGGCGTGGTGTAGCGCGAATCGCCCATCATCTGCATCACTTCGTGGTTGCCGAGCAGCGGGATCACCTTGCCACCCTGCGCGGGCGCCTCGCGCTCGAGCTCCATCAGCAAGTCGAGGGCCTTGCGCGTCTCCGGCCCGCGGTCGGGGACGTCACCCACTTGCACAAAGATGGTCGTACCGCCAATCCACTGCCGATGGTCGTCAATGATTTTTATTTGCTGAAGAAGGCCCACAAATTCCGTGGCCGCTCCGTGGATGTCGCCCACGGCGACAATCCTCTGCTGTGCGGCACAAGGCAAAGCCAAAGAGAAAACAACCAGTGCGGCAGCGAAGGCTTGCTGAAGCAGAAATGATTGGCGCTTTTTCATCATCGGGTCGAGATGCTCCCAGGTCCAAGTTTTGTCTGACTTTAGTCCTGTCATGCTCGTATTGCAAGGGCAATAGAGAAAAAGTATCACCGGCTATCGGAATGCCCTTGGAGACCCCGCCTGTGCATACCAAGGCTTCTTTTGACTTGCCATTCACGAAGCGTAGGGTTATATTCCCTCCCACGATCGTCTTTCTCCACCAGGTTGAAGAGGTGCCGTATGGCCAAGCAGCGAATTGTTCTCCTCGTATCCCAAGTCGTATTCTGCCTTGTGTGCCTGCCCTGCCTCGCGCAGATGGCAGAGCCTAAACTCACGGAAGAGCAGCAGAGTGAATTCCTGCTGCACGCCCAGGTCGTGAACAGCAAACAGCTCGGCATAGGGATCACACATCCTTGGCGACTGACGCTGAGCGATGGGGAACTAACCCACGACGCGGCCTTTCAACCCGTTGATGAACACAAGGCCGTAAATAAATTCGAAGACGGGCATACTGAACTGAACTTCGTCGACTCGTACCATTACAACATCGCCGGATACCAGTTGGCCAAATTACTGGGCATGAGTGATATGGTCCCGGTGTACGTGGAGCGCCGCTGGAAGGGCCAGATGGGTTCGCTGAGCTGGTGGATCCCCTGGAAGTGGGATGCGGCGATGCTCCATAAGCAGCATTTAGAGGCGCCGGACGCAGACGCCTGGAACAAACAGATGTACAAGGTGCGAGTGCTTGACCAGCTCATCTATGATACCGACCCCAACCTTACAAATGTTCTGATCACCGCGGATTGGAAGATCTGGAGAATTGACTTTTCCCGCGCCTTCCGGCTGCACCACGACTTACAGGACCCTAATGATCTGGTGCAATGCGACCGGCAGTTGCTGGGGAAGCTGCGACAGCTGAGCTACGACGAGGTTCTGAACAGGACCAAGCCGCACCTCACCAAGGCGGAGGTCAAAGCGCTGATGGCGCGGCGGGACAAGATTGTGGCCTATTTCGAGAAGCTCATTGCCGAAAAGGGCGAGGGTGCAGTGCTATACTAACCCCGTTCCAATTTAATAAGCCTGGGCATTGAGCCAATGCCCCTGCAAAGCTCCTGGGGGGCAGTGATTCCATAGATCACCCCGAATAGCTGGAACGGCGCCAGGTAAGATATTTCGCAACCTGCTTCCTAGCAATCATTACGTGTTTCGAGGGTTGCCGGTCTTTCGTAGGAGAGAACGCTGGAAATAATCTTGGGGGCCGAACCCGCTCCACCCTCGCCTGGCCCGATCTCAAGGGCCTGAACCATGGCGTCCTGCTGACGGCCGTTGACCTTGGAGCCCACAAACCGTACGGACACAACTCCGTTTTGGGGATGGATATCGTTATAAACCAGATCCACCGCCTTATTCATTCCGCCGGCGGTTGCCCAGACATCGAATCCCTCCGTCATCGCTTGCCCGTTAATATAAATCGTGATTCCCCGCTGGCCGGGCCCATCGTACTGAGTTTCGGCAAACTTCAGACGCAGGTGATAGGTGCCGGGAGCTACAGTCGGATTAACCGTGAAATCCGGCCAATGGACTCCATATCGATAAAGTTCCGGATCCGGGGTTTTCCCAACAAAAACCGCCTGCCGCATCGTCCACCAGGTCTTGGCCACTGCATCGGTCAAATTTCCAGTGCGCACGGTGAACTCTGTTCCTGACTGCCAAAGGCTCCCCTCCGAGTCCCGATATTCTACTTGGCCGGGATAGCCAAAGACCATCCGCTGAAATCCCTTCGGTCCGCCACCCTCCCCAAAGCCGCTCTCCCCGGTGGCCTTAGAAAACTGGATCCCATCCACAAATACCTCATCTCCTTGAGACGCCGGGTTGCGCTCCCCGCGCACCACAATCTTGAGTGCGTGGGGGCCGTTGGCCAGCCCGTTCCGGTAATACAGGATTTGCCTGTGCAGCGTGACAGGGCTGAAGCAGTCGATAGGGACGAGCTGTTGGGTTCCGTCCACAAACACCTCAGCCCGGCCACCGGTGCGGCCAACACGCCCGACCAGCCGAACTTGATTGCCGGTGAACGTATAGCTCAAACTTGCTCCCAACCGGCTCGAAACATGTGATCCGCCCGCATAGTCCTCCTGGTCGTGCGAGAGATTCCAGCCACCTTGGAAATTGATCTGCTGGTCATCCACCATTTCTTGCGGATCGGAACCGCTGAGCCCTATTTCCGTGGCTGCGTCATGCCGTATGGAAACAATAAAATCTCCCCCTGCCAGGCTTCGCAGGGTATAACCGTTGGCTGTTAGGTCTGAGTGCAGAAGCAGTTCCTTCCCATTCGCGGTCACCAACTTGGGTGAGTAGGCGAGGCGCAGCACGTCCACGCTGCCTGGGGGTGCATCAAATGTGGTATAGGTGATGTTGTCGTTTCCATAAATCACTTTACTCACCACCCCAGAGGTCCGCAGGATATGGTTTTCGCGATTGGGGCCCATTATTTCCGGCAACCACGCCATAGTTCTGAGCACGTAATCGAGAGCCATGGGGTGAGCGATTTTGAACCATTTGTCGTTCACAAAGCTCCCGCCGTCGATCAGGTCCATCGACCGTCCATTTTCTAGCACATCGTAGGTGGCAAGTATTTGCGACCGGCGCGCAATCTCCCTGGCCCACTCGCTATCCGCTTCAACCCCATAGCGCGCCCAGACGCTCGCCAACTCCATCGAACCGTACCAGAGAGAGCGTGCACAACAACCCGAGGATTCGGGATAGGCCCACGCCCCGCTGAAGACGTCTCCGTTCGACTTGGGGCTCACGCTGGTGTGATTCAAGAATAAGGAGAGAAGGTTGCGAACATCATTGTTCCAATTGGGAAAGAAATCCTTGTGGTCCATCATATAGACTGCCGCGAACTCAGTAACATTCTCGGCTTGGACCGGGTCTTCCCAATCCCAATAGTTGCGGCCCCAGGTGTCGTTAATTAACCATGCGGGCAGAAGTACATCGCGGAGATATGCCCTCCCATCGTTCCGCGCAGCCACAATCGCATTTCCCTCCCCGGTGTATCCGGTCCGGATTAGTTCGTCGAAAAACGCTAAAATGAACGCTACCCCTCCCGTCTGAATCCCGTTCATTCCTTTACCGCTTGCATTGTTGGCGTATCGTCCCCAGGGTGACGGGCCGGATTCTCGATTCTCCGCGAGCAGGTCCGCCCAGTGTTTGGCCGCCTCATACCAACGGGCTTGGCCCGTCATTTCGTATGCTCGAACGAGCTGCAAACCTGCTTCCGCAACGATATCCAATTGAATCTTCCCGTTTCCGCTCTGTAGATCATCACTCGGCCCCAGGCGACAGTCTCCGTAGCGGACGCCCATGTTGGGGACGCTGATGAGCATTTTCGGCCAGCCGTGATCTGCGCCCGTCTCGCAGTGCCCGACCAGATAGTCCGCCGTGCTGCTGATGATGGACCAAGCAGCAGGATCTCCACTGTAACGGTAATACTCCATCATGCTGCGGAGCAGGTAGGCAGCGCGCTGCCCCACATCTCCGTTTGCCCAGTCCTTCTCCTCCGGAATCTTGATCGTTCCGTCTTCGTCGATATTCCACGTCCCATTGAAGATAAACTCTGGCCCCGGCAGAACAGCCTTATCCTTTCCGACCCAGGGGTAGCGCTTCATCGTTTCCGCCGCAATCCGCACTCGCAGGTCGAATTGCCCATTCTGCCCACGGTACCAGGGGGCGATGACGCCGTCCCGGTCCTCCACAGTATCGTGAGCGTAATAATGCCGGAGCGTCGTCGCACCAGGCACGAGGACAGCAGATCCAAGAACGAATGAAATAACTGCGCAGAACCTGACTGAGAAGCCACTCACATAACACCTCCCTTGCGGGGGAAAACGGTAGCCCAGCTAACGCGGAATGTCCACTATAGGTTTTGCAGGGAACCCTACGGCGCTGACATCCTGAGCCCATTCGCTGCCGCTCAGGATAAACTACGCGAAGGACCCCGGCGGTTCGCAGGGGCCTGTGAACAAAGTAAACTATGGGGGTTCTTCGCTCAAAATGCGGGCTTAGGATGACAGCATGAAGGGTTTTTCAGGAACTTATAAAACCCCATCGTTCCAAATCCGGGGGGAAAGGTCAGCGCTATTCGCCCACAGGCGCGGGGACAAGTTCCGGGAGAGCCTCGACTCTCTCAATTTCCCGCTCAATCTTGCCCACGACTTCGCGGGAATATGGAATAAAGTGGTGACCCGAGATCATAAGGGTTGTGGCCATCCAGATCTTTGGTAGGTTTAGTGCGTAGTGACTGAGGATCCTGAACAGGTATTTCCAATAGGCGCTTCGATAGGGTGATCGGATGCCCTGATGCCAAAGCGACCGGGCGACAATGGCCGCGATTCCGGCGGCATTGGGCTGCCGGGCGGCCCGTTGGTTTTTCTTGATTTCCCAACACTGCATCGACCGCCAGGCGCGCTCGTAAAATGCTTTGGGTTCGTAAATGGCCGCCAGCGTTTTCGCCAGCCCCCGCAACAGAACCGCCGCCGGCAATTTGGTGCGAAAGTTGGGAGGATTGGTGTCGCCGCTGCTATTTTGTGACTCTGCCAGCAAGCGTCCTTCTTTCTGCATGCGTTCGTAAAGGGCCGTGCGCGGCATGGCGTGCAGGGAATTCACCAACGCCCAAGGGATGGCGGTGCGCTCGATAAATTCAATCTGGCGTTCAAAGATCTCTTCCGTATCCGAGTCGAAGCCGACGATGAATCCACCCGTCACCCACAACCCCTTCGAGTGGAGAAGGTCGATACAAGTCACCGGATCGACAGCCAGATTCTGAAACTTCTTGGTCTCCTGCAAGGATTCTTTGGAAGGGCTCTCAATGCCGAGGAAAACGTAGAAGAAGTTGGCCTTCACCATGGCGTCGACCAAGGCGGTTTTTCGGGCCAGATCCATGGAAGCCTCGGTGTAGAACATCACCGGGAATCCATGCGCCTGCTGCCATTTTTCGAGCTCTACGCACAGCTCCAGCGCGCGATGGTGATTGCCGATGAAGTTATCATCGACGAGGAATACCTGCTTCATCCATCCCAGGCTCAGGAGCGCGTCCAGCTCAGCCGTTACTTGCTGTGGGAGTTTGGTGCGCGGCTTTCGTCCGTAAAGAATAATGATGTCGCAGAATTCACATTGGAACGGACAGCCGCGCGAAAACTGAATCGACATGGAGGCGTAACGGTCGAGCTTGAGCAGGTCGAACCGGGGAATGGGGGTGCGGGTGACGTCGGGTTTATCGGTGATTTCATAGTGCCTTTTCGCCGTCCCCGCTTCCAGGGCGGCGGCGATCTCGCCGAACACCTCGTCAGGCTCACCCACCACCACATGATCCGCGAGCGCCAACATGCGTTCCGGTTCACCGCTCGCGTAAGGGCCGCCTACGATGGTCCGCCGGCCCAGGCGGCGGGCGCGAGTTAAAATCTCATGCATCGCCGCTTTCTGAACTTCCATTCCTCCCACCATGACGAGGTCGGCCCAGCGGAGATTGTCGTCGGTCAGGTCTTCCACCGCCTCATCCACGAGGCGTAGCGTCCATTCCGGGGGACAGAGCGCCGCGAGCGTGATCAGCCCCAAGGGCGGCATCACCGCTTTCTCGGGAAGCAATTCCAACATCCCGCTGAATGCCCAGAAAGAATTGGGGATTTTGGGCCAGACCAAAAGAGCCTTGATTTTCTTCCCGAGAGGAGGAAAGGCTGGCGCTGCTTCTTGAGAGGGAGCGGCCGTGGGGATCATAGGGGATCCTTTCACGTGGATCTCCACCTTGGGCAGCCGTCAAACGGAGAATCGAAGCAGTAGGTCTTTCCCTACTGCCGTGCCCCTGCCGTCAGGAATGGAAACCACTTTGGCCGGTCCGCACGTTGAGCATCCTGAGAGCCAGACTCACATTGATGCCTTTTCGGACTCGAAATCGCGCGATTGGTGCGTAAGCTGAGATAACCAGCTTCGTCTTCAGGCCGGTGCTAACTATACACCAGTTCGAGTTTACAAACAATACGAACGATAAATCGATCTGATGAAGACTTGACGTGTGCGGTACGTCAAGTGTATATGAGAACCCAGTCTGGAGACGCGGAGCGACGTTTTGGACCACATCGCAGCCGTCTCTGAGGGAGCAAAAACGGGTCAAGCCCCGCGCCAGAAGCGAACCAGTACGAGACACGCAGGGATTCCCTAGGCTCCTGAAAGGATGCTCGCCATGAACGGCAGAGAGCTTTTGACCGCAACGTTTCGGGGTGAAAGAACCGACCGGATGCCCATCTCTCCCTTTATCCATATCAATAATATCTACGAAATGTTTCATTATAAGCCCGAGATTGACTCATATATGCGCCCGCCGGACTTTGATGTGGCCGAGAAGTACGTTGCCTTTCATGATTTCTTCGGGTTCGATGTGCTGTTCGCCCTGGGACACATCGGGGACCGCTACATTCCCTCTTCGGCGGAGAATTGGGACGTGACGGTGACACGCGCGGGCGACCGGGACAAACAACATCGCGTCACTACGGTCCGCACCCCGGAGGGTGAACTTCGACAGGTCATGAATTTCAATCGCAGCTCCACCTATCTGGTGGTGCTGGCGATGGAGAAATACTTAATTGAGACGCCCCGCGATTTCGAAATCTTTGCCAAGTATGTTCCCCCGGCCGAGTTCATGGATTGCGACCTGATGCGCCGAGCGCGGAAAGCAGTTGGGGACAAGGGCCTGGTGAACCCTTGCACGCACGGGGCCTTCAACACCCTGGCTCAGCTCCGCAAACTCGAGGATGTGATGATGGACCCCTTGACGGATGAGGGGCTCTACCGGGCAATGGTTGAGTTCCTCTTGCGGTGGCAAATGACGCTGCTCCTGAAAGTCATAGAAGCCGGGGCAGATTGCATCGAAATTGGCGGCAACATGGCCACCAGTTGCGTCGGGCCGGAGTACTTCCGGCGCTACGTCAGGGATTATGAGAACCAAATGGCGCGCGAAATCCACGCGGCGGGGGCGCACGTGGTTTATCACAACTGCGGCGACGCGGAGAAGATCATGCACCTCTATAACGACATGGATATCGATGTGTGGGGTTACCTTACCGGCCCGCCCTTCGGCGACGTCATTCTCGACGACGTGTTGCGCATTATTCGACCTAGCATGACCCTGCGAGGTAACATTGACCAGGTTGAATTCTTGCGCCGTGCCACGCCTGACCAAGTTAAACAGCGCGTCCGCGAGGTGGTGGAGCGGGTGAAGGCCCGCGGGAATTGGATTCTCAGCACCACCGATTTTCCCTTCGACGGCCAACCCTACGAAAATCTGCACGCGCTTGCCGAGGCGGGGCGGGAATACGGCCGCTACGAGTGAGGCCGCGACTTTCGCAAGGTGCCACCATGAGGCGCAACCTGGCGCGCGCCCCTATTCAAATGCAAAATGATCGGCCGTGAATTGCCGAGTGAGTTTTCGGCGAAACGCCGAATCCCGGGCGAGTTTCGATCCTCCATTTCCACAATTCCTTCCTGCCTTGCTGTCGGTGCTCTCCACCTGAATGATCCGGGCTAAGCGGAGTGGCTCATTTGCACGCCCGTGGTGGTAACGAAGTACTTCGCGAGCATATTGGGCCGCTCCCACGCGGGCAGGGATTTTGGCGATTTCAGATACTTCAAGAACTCCTCCACCACCTGCCCAAAGTGCGCCTCGTGGCCTACACGGTAGCGATCAGGAATGACAATATGAACTTCGTCGCCGGCAGTTTCACAGCCAATTCCTGGATAAGTCGCCTGGAGGCGGTCAATGCGGGCACACACGGCTGTCTCGACGGCAGATTGGCGATCCGCTATATTCGACGCCACGAACAATTCCGGTCGGTACTTCTCCTGAACCGTCTGGCGGATCTCGACGCTCGCGCGGGTTCCTCGGTAGATGGCCTGATGAAAATCCACCCCCGCCGGCGACTCCCAATTCCAAAGCACCTTCAGGCGCACTTGGGCTCCGCGGATCTTGTAATCCACCTGATTGTTGCAGTAGTAATCGAATTGGTCGCCATGAACGTAAGGGGCGAGCTCCGCGGGGAAAGTCGCCGCCCCGGTGATCTGCTTGAACTGCGCTGCCGTGATGGGGGTCGCCCAGCGCCTGCCACTCTGAACCTGGATGTCCTGACGATAATCAAGGGCTTGATCGGGAAAGAGCGTCCACTGCGCCAGGTCGACCAGGTGCGTGCCGACATCGGTAAGCCCTTCACCTTCATCCATGATGTCGAAGAAAAATGGGGGACGCGGGTTAGGTGTTCCAGCAACCGTCTTGAGAAGGTGATGGGTGCTTTCCATAAAAACGCCGGGGTGGTCCGGGTCAGCGGAAATCACTGTGCCAAAGACGGCCGGGTCATTCACCAGTTCACGCTGGAGAATCGTAGTGATTTCGTGGCGCTCGGTCATCATATCGTAGGCCACCAGGCCCTTCTGGTCGGCCAATGACAGAGCGGCCTCCAGCGCCGTAAAGTCTTCGGCGCGGATAATCCACGGTTTGTCTGACAACACATTCAATCCTGCCTCGAGCGAGGCTTTGATCTTGCCGATTTTGATGCGATTGCGCCCCGCCAGCACCACCACATTGCCCGGCCGCGCGGCAATCATCTCCTCGAGCGACCTGGGGCCACAGTGAATGTCCAGTTCCCAACTCGTGGGGTCGTTGGCCCGGCTGTTGAATTGCTCGATCAGCTTCAAGTGCGCCAGCACGTCCGGGCCGAGGGGGGCATAAATGGAAACGCGCTTATCAATTCCCGGCAGCATCTGCTTTTGCACCAGAGCCGCGTGAAAGTGGGCGGGATCAAGCGTGATGAGTCTGACCAGGGCGGGATCTCCCATATGTTCGACCATTCCGCGCGCGGATCCCGAGCAGCATTCGGGCTCTGGGGCTTGTCGCGCGTGCAAATTGGATTTTGCGGCGGACCCGGCAAGCAGCGCACTGGTTCCTGCCGTTTGCAAGAATCTCCGCCGGTTGATCTGCTCGTGTCCGTTCATCAATCGATTATCCGGAAAAACGTTCGCCAGATCGGGGTCGAGTCCAGCAGTAGATCGACATAATAGAATCCTGGGGGAAGCTCACTGACCCCAAAGTTCCAGGAAGAGTAAACAACTTGTCCCTTAGAGAGATTAACTTTGGCTGGTTGGCTTGTGCTTATCAATTTGTTATCGATGTCAAAAATCTTAATCGACGCATTGGACTTGAGCCTTGTCTGGGCGTTCCAAGTGATGAGCACGCTCAACTGTCCATCGCGACGTTGATACTCGAATTTCGCATCCTTGATTGATATCAGTTGATTATGACGCTCGACCGACTTCCCCAGGGTACCCATCAACAGGTTTTCGTTCTTGACCAGATTCTCTGGAAACTGACCGGACTTCATCATCTCCGCGAAGGTCGTGACCGCGGTTTCGGGCTGCGGCAGTTTAATCATACTCATGGGCAGCGCGAGTTGGGCTCCGAAACCGGGCGTCAGACCTTCTCCCGCCAGATTTGAGGGAAAGTCTGGGAAGTCACCCCGCTTCGCCACCGCCAAGGAGCTTATGCCCGGAACCAAGCTGGCGGCCGAGGCAATCCCGATCACCTCGCCATACTCGGTCACCACCGGAGACCCACCCGCCCTATCCGACAAATGAAAGTTCAGATTCAACCTCTCGCCTACATCCGGGAATTTGTGGCTTCCGGTTATATTGCCGCTCACTATGGTGCGATTCCCTTCCTGGGGTGAATCCAGCGAGTAGCAAATGTCACCGATCTGCCACGATCCTGCCTTCGCTATGGCAAGCGCGTTGGTAAAAGGGGCGGGAAAGCGCATGACTCCCCAATCTTCGTGACGATTCCAAGCCACCAACCCGTTCAGCTCTCCCGTGACGCCATTGGCTGACGTAACGCGAATCGAGCTTGCACTTTCAACATTCTCAAACGTGGTTACGATCAGATTGCCGCCGACGATGAACCCCGAACCGACGCCGACGCGCCGTTGCTGTCCGTCGAATCGTTCCACCGATACCGTGGCAGCCAGCAACTGCTTATAGAGATCGGCAGGTGTCAGGACCGGTCGCGGCGGGGGCAGCGGCGGACGCGGGGCCACGGTAACTTGGAAATTGTAAGTTCCAGCCAGCTCGCCATCAACGTGGGCTTCCAGCAGCCACATTCCAGGGTTCATGGCATCAGTTAGGGGAAGCGTCCAGTATCCCGCAAATCGTTTCTGCTTTGCCTCGTAAGCGAAGTCGGAAAGCACCACGACTTTGCCTTCCGGGTTCTTCCAGAAACCCTCAAAGTGATGCTGCCCGGTAGGCCCTTCCCATTCAAAGTAGATCATCACCTGCTTGTCTTCCGGCAGGTAGAACACGCTTCGGGGATCTTCCATTACGAAGTGATCGCCCTTTTGCGCACCCTTGCTTCCGCAAACCGATCGGACCAAATGAAACGTCGGCTCTACGGGAGCGACTCCGCCGGCTTGGGGCGCTTGCACGTTTGGCTGCTGAGCAAAAGGAGAGGTCAACCCTAACGCGGAAAACCAAAAGGCCAGCACGATCCCACTACAAACTTTGGCAAAACAACTCCGGCAGCGATACCGAAACACATCAATCCGCAGCTGAGCTGCCAAAAGACGCAACATATACCCCTTCGCCAAATAGTAGCAAAACCTGGCGCGACGCGCGGCTACCCTTTCACAGGCCCTTGGCCCTGCTTGGCCAGCACAAAGTCAGTGCCGTAGGGGGCGCGCTGCGGACGGGACAGCAGGGCGTTTGCCTCCTCATCGTTGACGTAGCGTTCCTCCTGAGGGTCCCATTTAAGTTCGCGGCCCAATTTCATGGCATCGTGGGCCAGCAGGCAGGCGCTGCAGGAACGGTGGCCGACTTCTGCCGGCGCCGCCGGTGGCCGGCGCGTCTTGATGCTGGTCAGCCAGTCCAGGTGATGATCGTTCTTGGGGCTGAGGTGCAGTTGGATCTCTCCCGGCTTGATGCCCGCTGCGAGCATCTTCCGGTCGCTCGCGTCCAGGGGCGCGTTGCCGGACTTGAACGCGGCCGGATCGCTGGCGGTGACGGGCGCGCCGCGCGTGACCCAAATCCAGCCGGTTGCTCCGATAAATTTGACGCCGGTCGGGTACATCTCGCTAATGAACACATCCGCGCCGTTGGCATAGTGCATCCGCACGTGGAACGGGCCATGCACGTCCCACAGTCCCTTCTTGGGGAACTCCGCGCTGGCCACGATCTCGATCGGCCCGGTGTATTCGGTGCCCATGGCCCAGTGCGCCGTGTCGATGTGATGCGCCCCCCAGCCCGTTATCATGCCGGCGCCGAACTGTTCGCAACGCAGCCAGCCCGGGCGGTCGTAGCGAGCCCTTAGGGTCTCTGCCTGGGGATGCACGCGTTTTTCCGTGTAGTAAACCATGGGCGTGGAGCCGAGCCACATGTCATAGTTCAGATTCGAAGGCACAGGCATTTCCGGTTCCACATCCCCCGAGGGATCCACCGGCAATCCAATCAAGACCTGCTGAACCTTGCCGATGCGGCCATTGCGAACCAATTCGCAGGCCATGCGAAAATTGGGGTCCGAACGTTGCTGGCTTCCCTGCTGGAAAATGCGGCCCGTGCGCTTCAAGGTATCCGCCATCTGACGGCCTTCCTTGATGGTCAGCGAAGCGGGCTTTTGCAGATAGATGTCTTTGCCGGCCAGCGCCGCTTCCATGGCGGGCTGTGCGTGCCAGTGGTCGGGGGTGCTGATGCACACCGCATCGATGCTCTTGTCCTGGAGCATCTGGCGATAATCGCCGTAGGTTTTGAGCTCCACGTACTTCCCTGCTCCGAACTTCTTCGCGTAGGCCTGTTCGAGCAGGTTTTTTGCGTCGGCAATGCGCACGGTGTCCAGGTCGCACACGGCCACATAGCGCGCCACATCGCTATTTCTAAGAATGCCCGGAAATTCGGAGACCCGGGCGATGCGGCCGCAGCCGATCTGCCCCACCTGGATCATATTGCTCGGGGCGTTTGCGCCGAAAACGCGCGCCGGGACAATGGCGGGGAAACCCATGGCCGCGGCCGTGACGGACGCTTTCAGGAATTCCCGTCGTGACGATACTTTCTCACTCATGAGACCACCTCCAGCAAAATGCATTCACCACAGAGGGCACAGAGAGCCACAGAGAAAGCCATCTCTGTGCACTTCTGCATTACTCATCCCGAGATTCTTCGTGACGCGCGAAAATTTCATTCCACGGGCGTCTCGCCCGTGCTCGAGCATGGCCGGGACGGCGATCGCACGCCTTTGGTTGCGGCTACGCCGCGTGGTGATCTCTGCGGCGAAATCTTTTCACTTCTCTCCCATCGCCCAAAGAATTCCACCCAAAATCTGGTTATACAGAAGCGGATTGGAATAGTCCGCCTTATTGTGGCCGAGGGCAAGGTAATACTCCCGACCACCGTCGAATTGGTGATACCAGGAGAGCGGGAGCGAGTCACCGAATCGATCGCCGGGATACGTGGCCTTATCGCGATCATCGATCTTCGCAGGGTCGGTGACGAGCAGCACGTGAATGTCGGGATTCAAGTGGTCAAGATAGTAACACTCATCCTTCCATTCGAACGTGGCGGGCAATGTCCGGGTGGCCGGGAAGTCCGCGTCCTTTACGCGGACAAGAAACTCCTGCTGGTGTGGGTGGCGCACGAACTTCCCGCCCAGCACGGACCAGTAATACGGCCAATTGCGCTCCGAGCCTGACGCCGAGTGGATGCCCACAAAGCCTCCGCCGGACTCGATGTAATGCTTGAAGGCGTCCCGCTGCAAATCGCTCACAAACGCTTCGTTATTGGTGTTGGCAAACACCACGGCCTGGTACTGCTTCAAGACGGGGTCCGTGAAAAAAAGCGGATCGTCCGTCACATCCACCGCGAATCCGTTCTCGGCGCCCATTTTCTTGACGGCATCAGCGCTCGTTTGTATATTATCGTGAACATAGCCTTTGCCGTTGTGGGTATAAACCAGGACGTGCTTATCGGACAGGCTCGCGCTCGAGGAGCTTCCCGAGAGCGAGACGCGGAACTTCATGGTCAGGGGAACTTTGCTGTCCAAGCGGCGCAATTCCAGCGCGGGATATTCCACCCCCACGAATCCGTAATGCCGCAAGCACCAGCCGTTGGGCGCCCCGGGGTTGGAAGCATCTTCGGTGACGCGCGTGGTGGCCACCTTGCCGCCAAAATTGCCGGTTAACTCCGCCCAAGCCGCGGGGACGCGGTCGCTGTCCGGCGCGTCCTCCTGGGCGGCGGTGCGAATCTTGGTGTCGGTGCGCGGGGCGAAGCGGATTTCCAGCCCTCCGCCATAACCCTTGTCGTGTTCATGCGTCCCTCCGATCGACACCTCCGCGCCCCCCACCGAATGCAGGGTAACGGTGATGTCGAGGTCGCGACGCCCGTCCACGATGGAATGCGCGACGATCTCCACGTTTTCTTGCACCACTTTGCGATCGCCGATGTACCAGCCGCCCTGATATGCCAGCTCCGCATGGTCCTTGCCGGCTTTCTTGCGATCCCATTTTTCGAATCGGTCGAGGATGCCCTTAATCGTCCAAAGATCGTAAGTCTTCCCGTCCACAACGACTACGGGCCACATCCAACTGATCCCACGGTGGTGGGGATGATCCTTGGGGAAATCGTCCGTGACGATCACTCCGTTGGGCGCGTAGACGGGATAGAGATAGCAGCAGCGGGCGCGGTCCGGGGCTGTACCCTCTTTGAGCATCGTCCCGTAGTTGAAGGAAAACACCGGCGAGCCCTTTTCCGTCAACTCGAGCGACTTGGAATTCACGTCGTGAAACTGGAATTGTCCCACCGCCATAATGGGTGCAACCACCAATGCCAGTAAGGAAAAAATTAAAGTCTTCAAGCTCTCACCTCTCATCTTATGATTCCTACCCTGATGGATTGACAATCCAGGACAAATTGGCCTTCCAAATGCGAGATTTTCTGCAAAACTGGCTTCACTTTGCCTAAAATGTCCGACTTTTGGTCGGGCATTTTGTCAATATTTTCTTTGTTTTCATACACATTCCGGCTTCGAACGCAATATATTAACATCTTTTTTTTGCCAGGCCGGTCCTGCAAGTGATTTTTTGTTGTGCAGGGTGTACGCAACTGCCCGGATGGGCGGGGATTGGAACCTTCCGTGCTCGGCATGGACGCCGCCTTTCTCTCAAAGTATACATACTCAACTAGGCTTTGTCAAGGGGAAAATCACTTCACGTCCGCCGAACGATCTCCCTCGTAACGCATAATGTGGTAATACCCCTCCCATCCATCCCAAAAAACCGGTGGGGGCAAGGGAGACAGTGGGTCCTCAAGGTAATTCAAAAAGTCCTGAGCGAGCTCGCGGGTCTGGTTAACGCCCGTCAACCAGTCTCCCCGGTACCAGTTCTTCCACTTGCCATAATCTGCCGCTGCCTCCGCCCGGTGGATTTCGTCAAAGGCCCGCAGAGCCTGCTCCGCCGAGGCGCGAGCCTGGGGCATCTCGCCACTGTCGGCGGCTTGAATGGCCTTGGCGACTTGCCACAAGATTCGATTGCTTTCCTTGTTGATCGCAATCATCGCCAGCACGTTGGCGTGATAGAACGGTCGTCGGTCGGCAGCCACCAACTGCTCGGCGGCGAGCGCCTTCGACCACAAGGCATCCCAGCGCGGCAGCGCGTCCCCACATCGCTGAATCTCGGCTTTTGCCTGATCAGCGAGCGGCGGGATGCTCATGCCCGGACCAAACCCCATCCCAAACGCCCGGGGAGGCACCCAGGTCGGCGATTGACCCGATATCGAGTAAAGCGGGAAGTCGATCATGTACCGGAGCATCATGCGGCGAGCCGCCGTGTGATAATACTGGTCCCCGTACTCGTGGTCAAACTGGCCGCCGGAACGTGCGGGCGCGGCAAAGTATTCCTTGTAGATTTCCGCAACCTTGGAAGCCGCGGGTTTCCCAAACTCCTCGGAAGACCACCGCTGGTAGAACCGGTCACTGGGGCTTTCTCCGGCGGCGGACGGCGGCAGCCCCTTCCATGCCACTTCCATCACGGCTCGAGTGGTCATCGGAACCGGACGAATGTCGCTGGTGTTGACGAGCATATACTGGGTGGCTCCGGCTTTGATGTAGCGGCCGAGTTCCGAGTAAATGCGCTCCACCGGGACCAATTCGGACAACTGATTGGCGCGCCCGTTCATCATCGCCGTGTGATAGTAAGCTCCTTGCCCCTGGGTGACCTCGCCCTTGTCCTGAAGATTCCCGTAACCGTCATCCGCCCACACGGTTGTGACCTCGGGCGGAATCTTGAGGTCGCCTTCTTGGACGAGCCGCGCCCCTTCCTGCCAGAGACTGGTAATAAACCTGGCGTCTGGGTAGACGGAGCGGACGATGCGCATCTGGTCAGCGATGGCTTGGCTGATCAACTGCCCCAGCGCGTGATTGTTTCCCCGCAGGCTCGGGTCCATGGAGACATAGCTGACGTCCGATAACCCTCGCAAGCCGACCGTCCACAGCACTTCCTGGCCGCGAGGATAAGCCGCGACGGCGTTCTGCCAGGCCCGCTGGAGAATTTCGGGGTGGGTGGTGTAGTTATAAGGCACGTCCTTGGGCCAGCGCGCCACGTTCAGTCCCAGGGGAATGGCGTGGTGCTGGGTCACAATCAGCCCGCGTTGGCCGGCCAGTTTGATCTGCGGCTCATCCGGGAAAATCCAGGTTCCCGGCGCTACCATGTCGCCTTTGAGGCGCAGGATGGTTTCGAAAACCTTGTTCCATACGGCGAGGGAAATTCCTGTGCCGTCTTTCCCACCGGGGGCCCACCCGGTTAACAGATCCTCGTCATTGATGAAGAATCCGCGGTACTTGAAAACCGGAGACGGAAACTTCTTTTCCAGGGACGCTGGAATTTCTATCTGGCCACGTCTTACCGGTTCATGATCGGTCCAGTAATAGAAGGGATCGATGCCAAGGAATTCTTCCGCAAACTCATAGATGGCGTATATCGTCCCGCGCATGTCGGCGCCAGCGAGCAGGACAACTTTGGTCGCCGCTCCGACCTTCCCATTTGCCGGGGCAACGGAAATTGCGAAGGACTCAGGGTCAGTCAAGCCGGCGGGCCGCAGGGCCTCCGGAAGGTTAGCTTGTTGGCCGATCAGAATCGTTGTGGGGGCGGCATCCTCGGTGCGACTCACGATCCGGGGCTTCTTGCCAAACACTTTTTCGAAATCACCGGCAAGGTCTTGAGTTGCCGCGACAACCGGCGGCGGCTCCTGGGGGCTGAGCAGGATTGTGAGGTCGGAATCGAGGACGACAGCGTTCTGAGGTGCGGGAGGGGCCTCCGCGCGGGCAACTTCCGTGTAGACGAGAGCTCCGATGCCCATCGCCGTTGCCAACAGCCAAGACATCCATTCCTTGCGCATCTCTCCACTCCTTCCCAGCGCATGGGATTGAAAATTGATCGGAGGGATCGCAGCGCTGTGCTCTGCGCAATCCAAGCCACGGGATGAAATCGAAATCAGCAAACGGCCGTCAGCAAAGAAAGGGGCCTCCAAAATTCCGGAGGCCCCTGGTCATCATTGATCTGGCCGGTTGGACATTTTAGAACTTCAAGAGCAATCCAAAACGCAACTGCCGGTCCGCCGGGCTATACGGCGCGAATGACGATGCGGTAGTACCCGAGATGATCCCAAAACCGCCACTCGTAGCAGTAGCGGCTGGATTCGCGAAGTTGGCGTTGTTGGGGAGACCGTAACAGTCCGCGCGGAATTGCAGCTTGAATCGTTCGGTCAGGTTGAAGTCCCGGGTCACCGAGGCGCTAAGGTAGAAAAAGCCCGGTCCACGCACAATATTTCTGCCGGCGGTCCCAAAGCGAACCGTGGTATTGGCAGGTGTATCTGCGGCAGCCACGCCCGAAAAAGCGCTCGTGTTGAAGTACGGTGCACCGGGCCCGTGGCCACCCAGGATGGTGACGGGGCCCACTTGATCAGCGGTCTGAGTGTTGCCGGGGCAATTGCAGGAGCTGCCGGAAGCGCCAATGGTAAACGGCGTCCCGCTGTAGCGGCTAAGGACAGGACTGAGGTTCCACCCGCCCAGCAGTGCAGCGCCCGCGCCCGTGTTGGCCCATTTCTTATTCTTCCCGAACGGCGAATCAAACACGCCGTAGAGTTGGTAGTTGAACCGTTGGTCGAAGCCGGCGACGGCGCGATTGCGACGCTCAATCTGGTAATAGGGCCAAGTCACACCGGTGTTGGCCTCCGTATCGTCGTTATCGATGGTTTTGGACCAGGTAAAGGAGGTTCCTAAGAGCGACCCCGCCACCCGGCGGTTGAGCTGTGTCGCGAGAGCGTTGTAGTTCCCACCGGAGTAAGGGCCGTTAATGGTCATGGAGTTGGCGTTGCCGCCGAGGGGGTTGGCCGCGGTGAAGTTGCAGTAGCTGGGGACGGGTGCGACTTGACAAGCCGCATCCACAGGAGTTCCAGCATTGCCTCCTCCCGGATAGCCGGCGTTCATATTGATAAACTCTCCCGCGCGCACCATGTGGTTGCCGATATAGCCAATCTGGGCGTTGAGGTTGTGGGCGAATTCGTGCTGGATAAAGATATTCCACGCCTCTTCGTAGCCGCGATTGTACTTGTTCGGATACCCGTAAGTTCCCAGATTGAACGGCAAAACGTAGGACCCCTGCGACAGGCTGGGGAAGGTAATGGCGGGAATTCCTGACACGAGCCCGCCAGCGGGAGCCGTTGGACCCACCCAGGTGCCCGAGGGGCCGGTGCTGGGTCCCAAATAGCCGCCCGGTGTGTAGGAGTTGCCTCCCGCGTACTGCTCGGATATGATCGCCGGGTAGATCCATGCCATGTAATTCAGGGCATAGGGATCGCTGGCCATCCCATACCCCGTGCGGATCACGGTTTTCTCGGTCAAACGGTAGGCGATGCCCAGGCGCGGCTCCACCTGGCCCGGGCCGGTCGTCATATAAGCGCTGCTGGGCACCCCGCCCACGCCGCCCAGATAGGCGGTGTCAAGTGTCCAATTGAAATTGGCGGAGCCAAAATGGCTGACCGTGGGGATGGGATAGTATTCCCAGCGGACGCCGTAGTTGATACTCAACTTCTTGGTCACTTGCCAGTTGTCCCGCGCGTAGGCGGCAAACTCCGATTCGCGGGTGGTGCCAGGATTCAGGTAAACGTAATCTTTGTCCATGTTATAGCCAAGACCGAGCAGAAAATCCGCCCAGCTATTGTATTGGTTGTTGGAGGGTCCCCCCTTCAATTGCGTTATCGCACCGGAAAAAGTGAATCCCCCCCGCACGCCGACGCTGATCTGGCCTTGGAAGCGGTTCATGTCGTAGCGGTCAATGTCCCCGCCAAACCGGAAATTGTGGGAGCCTTTGATCCAGCTTAGGTTGGCGGCAAAGGTGTACTGGTTGTCGCGGAACAAGAAGGGGTTGGAGGCCGCCGTGTTCCCCATCCCGGCCAGACTGGTAATGGCAATAGCCGGGATGCCGCCTTGCAGGGGGTTGGTGCCGTCCGTGCCGAGAATAGCACCCTTCGGAATCGTACTCCAGTTCTGATTGATATCGGTACTTTCGGCAGAGTAGCGCGGCCGCGTGAAGCCCACGTTGGCGTCGAACAGCAAGCGAGGACTAAAGGTGTACGTTCCGCCCACGGAGGCGTTCTGCGTCAGACCGTAGGCGTTGCCGGGTTGGGAGACTGAGCCGAAAGCCGATCCACCGGCTGATCCCCCGTTCGAGTTGAGTACCTGGGGATCAAAGACATAGGTTGGCTCTGCGCTGTACCGCGCAAAAAATGTGCTCTTATCCGAGGGAAGGTAGTTAATCTTCAGGTCCACGCTATCGCGGTGAAAGAGCAAGTCGCCGCTGCCGAAGAAGTTGTTGACCGGCACGTTGGGGGTTGGACCATAATTCGGCATGGGCATCAAGGACGCCAGGTATGCAGACGCCGCGCTGATCTCGTTGGCGGGAATGGTGTTATTGGCAAAGGGCGTGCGGCCCGTCCCATCGCTATTCCCGGTAGTGGGGTCATAAATGCACCCTGTCGTGGCAGTGGTGGCGCAATTCTGGCCGGCCGCGATGGCGCCCTGGAAGTTTCCTTGAAGCATGGCCGCCGAGGGGATGGAAGTGATGCTGCTGACCAAATTACTCAGCCGGTAGCGGTCCCAATCGCCAAAAAAGAACATTTTGTTCTTCTTGATCGGCCCGCCGAGAGAAAATCCAAAATCGTTCAAAACGTATTTCGGAACCCTGATGCCGGGTTGGTTGGTGAAAAAGCCCCGGGATTGGAAGTAGCTGTCCGTGTTGTACTCGAACGCGCTGCCGTGCAAGCTGTTGGTCCCGGATTTTACGGTCACGTTGCTTATAGCGCCTTGGGCATTCCCGGATTCGGCGTCGAACCCGCTGGTGACGATGTTGACGGCTTCGATGGCTTCCTCGGGTGGAACGTAAGCGATCAGGTTCTGCTCCCAGTAATTCGTGTCGATCGACCCGTCAATCAACGTGATGTTGGAAGTGTCCAACCCGCCGCTGACGTGCAGGGCCAGCGACTGAGTGGGATTGCCCGCGAAAGAGTGCGAGGCAAAGGGTGCAGCCGCGGTCGGGACCGTAACGTATATTGACTGGAAGTTCCGGTCGTTCCCGAGGGGAAGGCTCTGGACCACGGTGGTGCCCATCTCGCTATTGACGTCCGTGCGGTCCGTCTGGAGGGCTTCCATGGCCGCGGTCACCGTGATCCTCTGATTCATCGCCGCCACGTTGAGCTGCGTGTCCACACGCCGCTCGGTATTGGCCTCCAGAATCACATTTTCTTGGATGACCGTAGTGAATCCCTGGGCCGAAATCGTAACCCGATAGGCGCCCGGGAGAAGATCATTGATCACGAAAATTCCACGGACATCCGAAACACCACTTTTCATGATGCCCGTTCCGACGTTCAAAGCCTCGACTTTCGCTCCAGCAATCGGGGCATTGGACGCGTCGGTGATATTGCCGGTAAGCGAGCCGTAAAGTATTTGTCCGATTGCAGTGCCCGCGAACAGCAAGATCGCCATTCCGAGCAAAACAACTTTCAGTTTTATCTCTCCTCGTGCCATTTAATCCTCCTCTATTAAAATCAATTGACCCTCTTGAAATCGAGTCGCGGAGGGGAGCTCCGATCTCAATTTCAACGACCCCGGCCTAGGCACGCAAATTTACAGGCGAAACGCCCGGACAGTTTGAAGTCACGCACCGCCTCGGGCGCTTCGTTATCAGTCGTAATTTGTTTCAACCTCGCATTAAATTAGCACTTCCCGAAGAGTTCAGAATGACGGTTTACAAAAAAGACTTCACCTCGCCCGCGCGAGTTTCAGGCAAATAGTCGCGGGCGGAAGTGTTTTTGCAAAACCAGAGCGATGGTCCCGCGCAGCCGCGGCTGCGTCGCATCATCGGATGGTACGATCCGGGTAGCGGCGTGAGTGTGAGCGCACTCTCGAACCACGCCCTGGATGATTGGGCCGACGCGCTTCCACGCCCGGGTCACCTCACCTACGACGACGATTACCGACGGCGCCAATCCGTTCACGAGCATAGCAATTCCGAGACCCAAATAATGGGCCATTTCGCCCAAAACCTCGCCGGCCCGGCGGTCACCGCGCTCGGCCAGCGATAGAATGTCCGCAAAACTGGTGACGGGGTCTTTGCCGGCCTTTTCCTCCGCCCTGCGCGATCCCTCCGCCCTCTGGCCGCCGTAATTCCGAACAGCCGCGGCGTTCGAGGCGAAGACCTCCCAGCACCCGCGGGCGCCACACTTACATTCCGGGCCTTGGGGGTCCAGGCACACGTGGCCGAACTCGCCCGCCGCCCCGCTCGGTCCCCGCACCAAGTGGCCGTTGGCGATGATCCCCGTCCCGATTCCATCCGACACGGTGACGGCGACGAGATCGCTCATCCCCTCATGGGGCCCGGACCACACCTCCGCCAGAGCGCACGCGTTGGCGGCGTTTTCGATTTGCACGGGCAGGCCCGTCGCGCTTTCCAGGGGTTCCTTCAAATCCACCTGATGCCATCCGAGGTTGGCGGCGAATACCAGCCGTTGAGCGAGATAATCCACACGGCCCGGCACGCTCACTCCGATCCCCTCATAGGCCACCTCGGGATGCTGGTTGATGAGACGGCGCACGTGGGAGCTCAGAACGCCCATGAACTCGCTGGGATCGCGCGAAGTGGCAATCGATTCCTGCGCCCGGAAGCGGGTGCTCAGGTCCGCCAACGCGATGGTGGTCAGACGCGGCATGATATTAATCCCGATGATCCCCGCGCGGTCGGTATTGAGATAGAGAAGCCGTGGCCGCCTCCCGCGGGGCAATTGACCGAGGTCTCCTTCCGCGACCCAGCGCTCGCCGATCAACTCATCCACAATCAGCGAAACCGTGCTCCTCTGTAGCCCCGTCTGGCGCGCCAGATCGGCACGGGATAGCGGCTGGCCGATGCGGATCGTATCCAAAACACTGCTGCGATTGATGTCCCTGGCAATTTCCGAACTAGCCACTCCCGCGGTTCCTTCCCCGGCCTTACCAGGGTGCAGCGCCTACCTTGCAACAGGGCTCAGCCAACAGCCACCAGGATGGAGCTTTCCACTACTCCACGTGGTGATCCTCAACGCTTGATGCGCCTCGCCGCGACCTGGCGCCGCACCTTGTTCGACATTCAAACAAACTATCTACGCCTGGACCCAGAGCTTGTCAAGCTAATTCTACTGCACCTTGAGGAGAGCTTCAGGGCATCCCGGAGTAAGTCTTCACATCTCACTGGCGGACCTTGGAGCCCATAGCGCGCAGAGTGACACCGTACAGCACAGACCCGCTACGCCCAGCGGAAGCTGGGGATCGTGCCTACAATATCGATTTTTCCTGACCTCCCCGCGCATAGCGCCATTTAGCACCAGCTCGTACGCCTTGTCAAGTAAAAAATAACGATTTTCTACGGCGGTTTTCGCGAATATCGCCTTGATCATGTGGGTGCATCCTCCCCGCGCTTGTGGTAGAATGCTTCGACGTTGAGGGGTGCAGGACCCGCGGGAGGCCCTTCGGCGCGGAATGCCGTTCCACCCTTTCCGTTCACGGAAAACGTCAGGAATTCTGCAATGAAAACTCGCTCCCAGAAGAGAGCCCAGAAGGCCAATGCCGTGGTGACCTTGAAGGCCGTCGCCGCCTATGTCGGGCTCACGCCCGGAACGGTTTCCGCCGTTCTCAATAATTCCGCCGCGGCTCGTTCCTTCCCCCAGCACACCAAGGATCGCGTTTTGGCGGCCGCCCGCAAGCTGAACTACCGGCCCAACCTTCTCGCCCGGGCGCTGCGGGTGAAGCGCACCTATACCATCGGGGTCATCACCGAAGAGATTGGTGACGCTTACGGCGGAATGGTGATCAGCGGTATCGAGAAGTACCTCCGCCAGCATGGATATTTCTTTTTGACCGTCGCTCACCGGCACGATACCAAGCTGCTTGAGGATTATTCTCATCTGTTGCTGCAAAGGGGTGTCGAAGGGTTTATCACCGTGGATACCTCGATCCGCCAGCCGCTGTCCCTTCCCACAGTCGCGGTCGCCGGACACCAGCGCATCAAAGGCGTCACAAATCTCATTCTCAATCACCGCACCGCCGCGCGCATTGCCCTGGAGCACTTGACATCATTGGGTCACGAGGAGATTGCGCTGATGAGGGGACCGGCGACCAGTTCTGACAGCCGGGACCGCTGGAAGGCTATCATCGAAGTTTGCGGCGAACTCGGCGTGCGCATCAGGCCGGAACATACGATCCAGCTCGCCGGCGACAAAGTTACGCCGGAGCTGGGTTATCCGTTTGCGAAGCGATGGCTCGCTCGCCAAGGAGCGTACACGGCGCTCTTCGCTTACAACGATAATTGCGCGATCGCCGCTATCCGGGCGATTCACGAAGCCGGCTTGCGCGTGCCAGAGGATATTTCCGTGGTGGGTTTCGACGATATTCAGAGCGCGGCCTACGCCATCCCGGCACTCACCACGGTGCGCCAGCCGCTGCGCGAGATGGGCGAAATCGCCGCGCGAACCTTGCTCAACCGCATTGAGAGTGACCAAACCTATCTCCCCGAAATCGTCATCGAGCCCGAGCTTGTCGTCCGGCAATCTACCGCACACGCCCCTGGGCAAATTCGGCAAGCCGGGGGGAGTGCAGTCCGTGGGTAGGCCGCTGAACCCCACCTCTGTCGATGAGTTGCCCCGCGTCGGCGTGGCCAAAGTCGCGATCTACTTCGGTTTCGTAATTACTGGGATCGTTACGACCCTCTTGGGGCCGATTCTGCCGATTTTGATGGCCCGCTGGGCGATGACCGACGAGCGCGCCGGTTGCTTTTTCGCCCTGCAATTTTTTGCCTGCCTCGCCGGAATCGTGATTTTGGACTCGGTGGTTTCGCGGCGCGGTTATGGTGAGACACTGGCCATCGGATTTGTGTGCATCGCCCTGGGAATGACGGCACTGGCACGAGGAAATGAGGCCGTCGGCATGCTGGGAACTGCTGTTTTCGGTTTTGGCCTGGGGACGATTCTGCCCGGTACGAACCTGTGGTTGGCCGAGATTTCATCACACCGACGGGCCTCGGCGCTCAGCGTGCTCAATCTTGCTTGGAGCGTGGGCGCAACTGCTTCTGCTCCGCTGGTCATGTTCGCCCAGCGGCATCACCACCTCCCCCTCCTCCTGTCCGGCATTGCAGCTTCATCCGTTCTCATTGCCCTCGCCGTAGTGGCAATCGGTATCAGGGCGGGCTCGCAGAAGCGCGCAGGTGCGCGGACGGATTCAGCTCCGCCGCGGGTGACGAAAGCCAGCGTGTTCGTTCTAGGCGCACTCTTCTTCCTTTACGTGGGCACGGAGAACTCCCTGGGCGGATGGACCGCTGCCCTCGCGAAGCGTACCGGAGCATCTCCGGGAAATCCCTGGGAGCTGGCGCCCTGGTTTTTTTGGGCCGGGCTCCTGGCAGGCCGGGCGTTCACTCCCAGCGTGCTTCTTCGCGTGACGGAAAGAGCTCTTCTGATCAGTGGATTGACGGTCGCCGCTCTGTGCAGCGCAAGTTTCCTGCGCGTCGCGACGTTTCGCGGGATCGCCGTGTGTGCCACGGTTGCGGGTCTCGGTCTCGCCTGCGTCTTTCCCTTGCTCGTGTCGGGGATGGTCGCGCACCTCGGCGAGCAGGCCAGACGCACGGGCAGAATCCTCTTTGCTCTTGGCAGCTTAGGGGGAGCAACGATGCCTTGGCTCGTCGGTTTCACTTCCACGCACGCCCACAGCTTGCGAGGGGGGTTCTTGATTCCCGTCGCTGCCTGTCTCGTTATGATCGGCCTGCTCAGCTTGCTGCCCCGGCAGCCCGTAACTCAAAACGCTATGTAAGGCGGGACGCCGTCTCGGGAAGCCCGACCCATTTGCGGAAATTACCGGAGAACATCCGCGTCACATCGCGGTCGATTTGCTTCCGTGTGAGGGGATAACCATCGGCAACCAGGCGGGAATAGGATGCGCAGAGGGCGCGGGAAATCGTGCGGCGCGCATGTGCCCATTTGTAGATCAATTGATCCAGAATCCGCGCATCGGAGTGCTGCGGGATCACCGTCGAGCCGAGCAGTTCCAGGCGCTCGGCGGTGATTTCCTCCACAATCGAGGGGTTGTTGAGGAACCACCAGCACCCGAAGGGCATCAGGTTACTGAACTTCCGCGCGGTGACACACAGCGCGTGCTGATTCTCCCGCGACAGCATGGTGACTAGGAAACGCACGCCCGGGTTCTCCGCGCAGAGTCGCTCCACGGAAGCCATGTCCGCATATCCCACGCTATCGCCGGCGCTCCTCAGGGCGGGATTTACTTGGCGTGACACGCCGATCATCATCGCAAAAGGAATGCCGTGCTGAAGGCACGTGGGGAGGACGACCTCACGGATTAACCCGGTGCGCGCCGAGTCATCCGGATAGGTAAACGTGAAGGGCAGCGAAACTGCAAGGTAAACGGGGTGGAGGCGGGCGATCCAGAGGTCCAGGAAGCGGCGCGCCTCGTCCCCGGTCTGCGGGGTCGTGTGCACATTGGTTTTGAAACCTGCCGCCGACATCACGGCGTGCGCGGTTTCCCAGTCATTAAGGATCGGGTCCATTCGTAGGGCGCGATGGAAACGCTCCGGGCATGGTAGGCCCCGCTCCCACATCTCCGCTTCCACGGGGTCGAAAGGATCGTTGGTCATCACCAGTTCTGAAACATTGGCGAGCTTCAGGACATGGTCAATGTACTGCTCAACCGTGATCGAGGCAAAATACTCGCGCGCCTGTTTCAGGTCCGGTTGGCAGGGGTCAAGCCCCAGCTTGATCATGACCGCCACCACGCCGGCGGTCGCCTCTGAAAGCGGCGGGTTTTTGACGAAGAGAGCGTCCCAAATCAGGTCGGCCTGCTGGGATTTGGTCAACGCCCAGAACTGCTGCGGCGTCACCGAAGATGACCGGAACAACTCCGCCACCAGATAGTGGTAGTTCACCAGCTCATCGATCCCCCACAAGCACAGGCTCCCGAAACTCGACGGGTAAAGGTGCGTGTGAACATCTATCACCGCGGTCCGCTGAACGGCCTCCTCAACTTTTCGTTGCAACTCCACTGCTGTCACCACCTCGCCCATTTGAGTCATCGCCTGTCTCCTCGATGTTGAGCTTGCATGTTCGTTCCACCTGGTCCCCGCGCCGCCAAATCGGATTTCTCACCAGCGACAAGAAGGCCGGGGCTTTACAGGCTGCCCTTGCGGTGCCGGAATATACACCCGACCGCCACTAACTGCCAAGTCGGTCGGGTTTTCGATGGCGAAGCAGCGTACGTCAGATCTTCTGTGCGGGTGCCAGGGACGCCGTCTCCAGCCCTCGTAAGAGGTCGCGCAGGATTACGGTTTCACTCAGGTTATCGACGCGATTCAGGTCCATCCACTCCACCCAGACGTACTCCAGCACTACGAAGCCGCGGTAATTCACCTTCTGCATGGCGCGCAGGACGCCGTCGAAATCGATGGTGTTTTCCGCCATGGTCGACTGGAGCTTTCCCGGGCAGGCGCCGCGGGCGTGAAAATGGGACGTCCGAGCCAGCAGCGGTTCGATGGCCGCGTCGGGAATCCCCTGATAAGTAAAGTGCCCATAATCGAGCGTCAGGGTGAGACCGGGGGTCAAATCCAGCAGGCGGCTGGCGGCCTGGGGAGTGGGGACAATGGACCCGAGATGCGGCTCGACGCTCAATGTGACGCCCACCTTGGCCGCCGCCTCCACCCGCCAAGCGAGCTCATCCACACACCGCCGCGAGGAATCCTCTTCACTTTCGGTTTTGAAATGCACGCCTGGGAGCAAGCTCATGTGGCCGCCATTGCATCGCAGCGCGAATTCCAGGAGGCGATAGAAGAATTCCGCCGCTGCCTGGCGGACGGAGGCCTCCGGATGGTTTACGGCATTCTCTTCAAACACCCTGCCGGGTTGGCCAAAAGCGTCGGCAATACGCAGGCCGTTGGCACTCAGCGCCTCGGTAACCCGGCGAGCAGCCCGCGGCAGGTCGGTAAAGACCTCGTGTATGTCGAGATGAGATCTCCCCGCGAACAGGGCCAGATCCACAGCCTCCACGCCAAGCTCCCGAGCCATCCGCAGGGTCTGCTCCCATTGCAACTTGGGAAATGTGTAATCGCATGCGGCGAGTTTCAATGTGGTGAATTCTCCCTTCCGCGTCGTTGGGTTCGAACCGGGTTCATCTTACTCCATCTCGAGGACCACTGGGCCGTTTCAGTTTAACCTTTTGAAGCCCCTAAGGCGAGCGTGTTTGATTTGCGGGAGGCCATTTTCACCAATGCCTTTTGCGTTTTGCGCTTTCCCTTTTGACGAGTTCTTCCCGTTTTGGCGGGCGCAGGGACAGGGCGAGATCCTTCGCTGCTGCTCAGGATGACAGCGAACGGGCAGGGCCGCGTCCGAAAATCCCCAATGGCCCGATGACCCGATTACTCATTTCATCGATTGGCGATAAAGCGTATCGATCGCCCCGAGCACGGACCGGCCAGACCCGCCGTCTTTAAGGAAGCTCGCGATGGTATACCCGGCTTGGCCTTGTAAGCCGATGTAGCCATCGTAGCGGGGGCGCATGATGGCGGTGTCGAGGCAGGCGAGCGTGTCACGAAAGAACTGACTGGTAACACGATTCAGCGTTTCATCCAGCCATGCCTGGCGATGGGCGGGTTGACCGCCACTCAGGCCGTAGAGAGTTCGTTGGCATTCCTCACCCGCCACATACATCAGGTGGTCCAGGGCTTGACTTATGTTGGAGCACTGGGAGGAAATCGCTAGGCCTGTTCCTCCCAGCACGGTGCGCAGTGGCTTCCCTTCCCCCAGAGTTACGGTGTTGGCAAACCGCACCAGGTGCGCGCCAAAGCGGGGGCGCGCATAGTTGCTGTAGCAATAGGCAAAAGGACAATAGGAGTAGTCATCGCGGGCGGCAAGGGTTTCATAGATGGCGATGGGGTTCCACTCGTAGATGGCCGCCGGCATCAGGCAAGCGAGTTCACGCATTTGCTCGAGGGCGCGAAGGCCGGCCTCCGGCTCCACCAGATGCTCGGGGCTCGCGGGCACTTGACTGCCCTGTGAAACACCAAGGGCCAGAAAATTGAGAAAGACGTCAGCGTGAAATCCCGGCATCACCACCTGGCTTGCCCGCGCAAGGTCCAAAACCTCTGACCACGTCCGGGGCAAATCCACACCCCGCTTGGTCAGAAGATCGGGCCGGTAGCTGGCCGTAGGAGCCGCCGCGTCGATCGGGACTGCGAGCAGTTGGCCTCCCAGTTCGTAACTCGGAAAGGACAACCCCACAGAGTTCAATTGCATGTCCTCGACGTACGTGGGGGACAGGAGCGGCCGCAAGTCGAGAAACAAGCCCGTCTTGATGGCCGCGCCGAGCATAGGATGGTCGATGACCAGGAGATCGTACTCCCGGCAAAGGGGCTCCAAGCCCCCGTGCCCAAACTCGTGCAGGCTGCGCTTCTCCCACTGGATGGTGATGCCGGGATGCAATTCTTCAAAGCGTTGCGCTGCCGCCACCAGGGGCGGTAAAGCCCGGCTATGATTCCAGGTAATTCCGCGGAGGGTGACCGGTGAGTTCATTGGTCCAATCGGAAGCCCGCGAAGCGGGCGACATGCTCTAGCCCACGGCGCCAGCCGTGGGTAAAAGGACATAAAGCAAAATCTCCCAGCCCCGGCAGGGGCGGCATCGGGTATCTCGTCAGGGGAAGCCTTCTTCCAAGGGGCCGGATGTCGACCCTGGCGGGCTCCTTTGGTAAATCTATTGATGCTGTCTCTTCCCCACTGCTTCACCGTGGGCTAAATGACGTTGCCCGCTTCGCGGGCTCGGGCTTTCTCTCCTCGCATCCCCTTAGCGTCCTGAGTCAGAACATCGCAGCTTAATATTCTGTCCCGTCCGGGCGGACTGGCAGGCAGCCTCAACGACTTCCATCGACGCCAACCCCAAGGTTCCCGGCGAGACGGTTGTTGCCAAACCCAAAATCGCGTCCACAAGGTTTTGGGCGGGAGCGCGTTCCGGAAAGATTTCCGCTGGCGTCAGGTCCGGATAGCGGGTCTCACCGCCGCCATCGCGCCGCATCAAGGTCATCGTTCCGGACCACAGCTCCATGAAGACGCATGCCTTGGTCCCGTAAATGCGGACTTCATAAAGCCGGTTTTCCAGCGGAGTGGCTCCCGTGCTGGCGATCGAAGCAATGCAGCCGTTCTCCAACTCAACATTCAGCACATCGAAGATGTCCAGACGGCATCCGTCATTGTGGAAACGCGCAAAGACCTGAGCTGCGCGCACACCGGTAAGGAACGTGAGGTAACCCGCTACATGGGCCACTTGCGTGTAGATCTGCCCCCCACCGGCGACCGCGGGGTCACTGTAGGTTTCCGCCTGAGGCTCAATGTACGGCCGGCCATGGGTGGGAAAAGTGGCGGCACCTCGGATGAGGTGGTCCACCGGGTTGGTCATCAGCACGCTGATCATGCGAACTTCCCCGAGCTCTCCATGAGTAATCAGCCGCCGAGCTTCCTGCCCATGCCGCGTGTGATGCCAGGGAAAACAGGAAACCAAGTGCAAATTGTTAGTCTGGGCAAGGTCCACCAATTGGCGAGCCTCGGCGGCGGTGAAGGTCATGGGCTTTTCCACCAGCACATGCAAGCCTCGGCGCAGGGCCGCCAAGGCTTGCGGAAAATGTAAGTGGGGAACGCTGCTGATGACCACCGCCTCCAAACCCTCCTGGGCGATCAGTTCATCGGCAGAAGTAAATGTGCAGGGGATGTTGAAATCGCGGGCAATCTTGGCGGCGGAATCCCCGTCGCGAGTCTGAATCGCCACCAGCTTGGCGCGTGGATGGGAGATCAGAGCAGGCAGATGAGCGTAGGTTCCCCACCAACCCGCCCCGATCACACCACAGACGACTTTTCGCTTGCCGTTGTCTTCCATAGCAAGTGTTAGGCGTCAGGCACCAGAGTCGAAACTCGAAAATCGAAGCTCGAAATTCGATGGATAGCTTTCGGGTTTCGAATTTCGATCTTCGAGTTTCGTACTTTCCTGACACCTGGCACCTGAAACCTGATACCTACTTGTAGGGTTGCAGATAGTCCCGGTTGAGCTCAATCCCGAAACCCGGTTTGCCACTCAGCGTCACGCGCCCATTGACCGGCAGCGGTTCGCCGATCACCGCATCGAAGATCGGACGCACCTCGGTGCCGCTCCCCACGCTGAGGTACTCTGCATAAGGCGAATTCACATTGGACATGACGAAGTGATAGTTGTACACGCCCGATCCGTGGGGGATCACCGGGATGTCATACGGACGCGCCATCGCGGCGATGCGGCGGACGGCGGTCAGGCCCCCGCACCACTGGAGCTCCGGCTGGATAATGTCGCAGGCGCGCTGGGAGAGAATGGAGTAATAGGCCTTGTAATCAAACTCCAGGTTCCCAATCGCCACCAGGATGGGGTTAATCCGGCTCCGCAGCTCCGCGTTCAATCCCTCGGCCCAACCATTGGGCAGCGGGTCTTCGAACCACTTGACGTCGCAGTCACGAACACGATGCGCCAGGCGCGAGGAAAACTCCATGTCCCAAGACATGTAGCAATCAATCATGATTTCCATATCGTTGCCGAGTTCCGAGCGCGTCTGTTCCACGCACTTCTGCATATTGTTCAGGCCGACGCGTCCGTCGGCAGCGCCCCACGGTGCGGCGATCTTCACTCCCAGAAATCCGCGGTCTTTCCACACCTTGGCGTAGTCGGGATGAGTTGTGATGTAACAGGGAATGCTCTCCTTGGTCTTGCCGCCCGCCAAGCGGTACACAGGCTGGCCGAGCGCCTTGCCCATCAAATCCCAGAGCGCCAGGTCAACACCGCTCATGGCCATAGACGTAACTCCACCCAGTCCGTAGGGCATTACCGAGCGGTACATATGGTCCCATATCAGCTCAATGTTGAAGGGATCCTGCCCAATCAGGAAGCGGCTGAAATGTTTTTCGATGACGCCACAGGCAAAAGGACCACCGCCGTAGTTGGTGGCCACGCCACTCACACCCTCATCAGTGAAGATTTCAATCGCGTAGGGGTCCTGGCCCGGCCCCATCCACTGGGTGCGGACCCGCGCGTACTGCGGGTAGAGCGACATCGGGTTGGCAATCAGCGAATTGGTTTGCCACCCACCACCCCAGTACTGCGACTCTCCAAACTGTGCGCCCCGTTCACCGGTATTCCCGGCGCGAATCGCGTAAAGTTTGATTTCCGTAATTTTCATTTGGCCCTTTCTGGTTTCATGCGTGCCCACCGGTCAGGGGGTACAGGCTATGAGTTATTTCGGACCTGGTCGCCCAGGCGGTTTTTTCAAGGATGCCCCTTAATGCTCAGGAACGAATTTGATTATAGCCCCAAAAGTCCTCCAGCGCGCACTATACGACTTGCCGAAAGAGGCGGCTCCAACGAAGGCGGTTGCGCGTAGAATGGACTCCGCCAGGATGGCAAAAGGGAAGTCTTAAACCAAAAGCCGGGGTTCTTATGAAACGAAGGTCTATTTTAATAATTTCACTATTGCTTGTGCTTACCTCCTTCGTATCCTGCCAAAAACCAATCCAGCGAACTGAAATCAAAATCGATGGCACGGGAAAAGGAAGGATCTTCGAGGGAATCGGGGCAGTCAGCGCTGGAGCGTCCTCGCGACTGCTGATTGACTACCCTAAACCACAGCGAAGCCAGATCTTGGATTACCTGTTCAAGCCCAATTACGGCGCGTCTCTCCAGCACCTGAAGGTCGAAGTCGGCGGCGACACCAATTCCACCGATGGTTCCGAACCCAGCCACATGCGAACCCGCACCGATCAAAACTATGATCGCGGCTATGAGTGGTGGCTCATGAGCGAGGCCAAGGCCAGAAACCCGAACATTATCCTGGACGCTCTACCCTGGGGCGCGCCCGGGTGGATCGGAAATGGGAAGTACTATTCGCAGGACATGGCGGACTATATCGTCAAGTTTATCCAGGGAGCGAAGAAGCAGCACGGTTTGGACATCGAGTATGTGGGCATTTGGAATGAGACGAATTACGATGTTGGATATATCAGATTGCTGAAGAAGACTCTTTTGGCAAACGGCCTCACGACCAATGTGGTGGCCGCAGATCTTTATCAGAATCAATGGAAAATCACCGACGACTTCAAGCTCGATCCGGAATTGAAGAAAGACGTCTATGCGATCGCCGTTCACTACTCGCGCGTGAAGGGAAATTTCTACGTCACGGGATCAGCCTTGAGATCCGGGAAACCGCTTTGGTCCAGCGAGGACCAGCCCTTTGACAAAACGGGATCCATGCTCCAACGCGATTGGAAACCGGGGGCAAGAATCTGGGCAAAGTTTCTCAACACCAACTACATCGACGGCAAGATCACCAAGACGGAGATTTGGAGTCCAGTCACCTCTTACTACGATAATCTCGCCGCCCCCAATTCCGGCTTGATGTACGCCAACACTCCCTGGTCAGGGCATTACAACGTGCAAGCCGCCATTTGGGTCACTGCCCACACAACGCAGTTCGCGCAGCCGGGCTGGCAGTACCTGGACAACGCCTGCGGGTACCTCACGGGCAACGGAAGTTACGTGACACTGAAAAGCCCCACCAGCAACGACTACAGCGTCATTGTGGAAACGGTTGATGCCGCTGAGCCGCAAGAAGCGAAATTTCTAACCTCCGGCGGGCTCTCGACAGGCACAATCCACGTGTGGGAGACCAACGCCGGCAGATCCTTTGAGAAGCTAAGCGACATCAACCCCCAAAATGGTTCATTTCTCATTACTCTGGAGCCGGATTCGATCTATTCGTTGACAACGACGATGGGGCAGGCCAAAGGAGCAGCTACGCCGCCTCCTCCGGCCCCCTTCTCGTTTCCCTATGCTGAGGATTTTGAGAGCACAACCGTGGGCAAGGCGCCCAAATACTTTGCGGATCAGAATGGGGCCTTCGAAGTTGCACCTTGCAGCGGCCGGCAGGGCAAGTGTCTTCGCCAGGTTATCGACCGGCGTCCGATTGCTTGGGCAGACCTTGCCCCTGATCCGTTAACAATTCTTGGCAGCTCGGATTGGTCAGACTACGCGGTCAGCACCGATGTGCTGATCGAGAAACCGGGCAACGCAACACTTGCCGGGCGCATTGATTCCGCCAGTTGGTTCCGCGACACTTCGGGGCGTTGGCCGAGCGGTTACATCCTCTCTCTCCAGCATGATGGAGCGTGGGAATTGGACAGCGCGAGATTCAAGACCCCCACCGGCAAGCTCGCTTCCGGAAAGGTCCCCTTTCAGTTGAACACCTGGCACCGCCTCGCACTGGCCTTCAAGGGAACCTCTATCCAGGCGAGCGTCGACGGCGCCTTGGTTGCGAACGTTACCGATACGAGTCACAAGGAAGGAATGGCGGGAGTCGGTACTGGCTGGAACATGGCGCAATTCGACAATTTCGAGATCAAGTGAATGGTGAATTACATCCTGGCAAACACGCGAGCGAAGGTAGCGAGGGTTGCCTCGACGTCCCGCTCGTCATGAACAATGGAGACGTAGATACGCCCGTCCGGAACCAGGATAACGCCCTCCTCTATCGCCAGGTACAAAAAGCGTCGTAAGCGCTCTGAGTCATCCGTCAGCGTGTCGCGGTATTCAATCAAGTCAGCACGAGTGGTGAAATGCAAGCACATTGCCGCTCCGAAGCCGGTGACGAGGAGCGGGAGGTTGTGCTGTTGCGCAAGCTGTTGCAGCCCGACGCGGAGCCTCTCCCCCGTGCCATTCGCGCGCTTGATGGCCGCGCCGTCGTTGCGCGCCAGTTCTTCCAGCGCCGCGTTAGCGCCCGCCAGAGATGTGGGGTTGCCGTTGAAGGAGCCGCCGAAAACCACGCCTCCGGTGAACATCTGCTCCATGATATCCTTGCGGCCGCCCACTACGCTGAGCGGAAGTCCACCGCCGACGGCTTTCCCGAACGTGGCGCAATCGGGGATGACGCCGTAATGGCCCTGCGCACCGCCCAACGCCATGCGAAAGCCGGTAATGACCTCGTCAAACACCAGCAAGGCGCCGCAGCGATGGGCCAAGTCCCGCGCCGCTTGCAAGTAGCCGGGCTTGGGCATTAGACAGCCGCTGTTGCAAAGGACTGGCTCCATGATGACCGCGGCGACCTCTCCGGAGTGCTCCGCCAGAAGCCGCTCTAGAAGATCCACGTCATTCCAAGGCGCAACAATGACATTCTCGACCGAGTTGGACACCTGCCCTGCGGACTCCCGCACCACATTGGGCCTTTCCCTTGGCCCCATCTGCTCGCGCGCGGGATGGTGGCTATGCAGCACGGAGTCCATCCAGCCGTGGTAATGGCCTTCGAATTTCAGAATCAGGGGCCGCTTGGTAAAAGCCCGCACCAGTCGCTGGACAAGCTGCACGGCTTCGCTGCCGCTGGAAGTGAATGCCACTCGCTCTGAGCACGGAACGCAGGCCTGAATGCGCTCCGCGACAGTAATTTCCAACTCATGCTGGGCCCCGTAACTGTACGGCCGCTCGGCCTGCACCCGCATCGCCTCCACCATGCGCGGATGGTTGTAACCAAGAATATTCGGTCCCCAGGCAAGCTGGTAATCGATGTACTCGTTGCCGTCCACGTCCAGCAAGTGCGCGCCATGACCGTTGGAAAAATAAAGTGGCACGGGAGCTTTCGCCCGCACGGGGCTGCTCACACCACCGGCCAGCGAGTGACGAGCTCTCTCGAATAAGGCGCGGGATTTTTCCCAGGTGCGAATCATTACTCGACCATTTTCATTGAAGGCATATACGCTGTCAATCATTAGTTTTACAGATATAAGTTTTTCTTGACTAGACCCTCCGCGTCGAAGATAATGGCCGCGATAGACTGGCATTCAATCTCCAAACTGAGGCAATTTCGTGGAAAATCAACCGCTCTGGCGGCTTGATGGAAAAGTCGCTTTCATTACAGGTGCGGGAGCTGGCATCGGGGAAGCCACGGCCAGACTATTTGCGCAGCAGGGCGCGAGCGTAGTCGTCTTCGACCGCGACCGCTCGGGCGCGGAGGGGGTGGCTGAGGCCATCCGCGTTGCGGGAGGAAAGGCCCTTGCCCTGGCAGGCGACGTGCGAGACGCCCCCATGGTGAAGAGCGTCGTCGATCGCGCCGGGGCGGAATTCGGAGGAATCCACATTCTAGTCAACAACGCGGGAATCTATCCCCGGGCCGCCCTCGTCGACATGACCGACGAACAGTGGGATGAAGTCCTCGACATCAACCTGAAGGGCGTGTTTCACTGCACCCGCGCCGTTGCGCCGCAAATGATCAGGCGGCGCGCGGGAAAAATCATCAACATTTCTTCCGTCAACATCCACGTGGGAGCGCCGAATTTTTCCCACTACATCGCTTCCAAGGGCGGCATTATCGGCTTCACTCGCGCCTTGGCCCGCGAACTCGGCGATTACAACATTCACGTCAATGCCGTGACCCCCGGCGCCATCCAAACCGAAGCCGAAGAGCGCCTGGTCGCGGAGCAGGGCCAGGCGGGCCAGGAAGCCGTGGCCGCTATCGTGGCGCGGCAATGCCTGAAGCGCCGCGTTCTACCCCCGGAAATCGCGGCCGTTTGCCTGTTCCTCGCCTCAGATCTATCTGACTCGATGACCGGCCAAACCCTCAACGCGGATTGCGGAAACGCGCTGTACTAAGGAATTGTCTGGAGTCCCGGGTCCGAAGCCCGGAATCGGACCCCAAGAGGACATCAGCCTCTGATTCTCGGACTCCGGACCCCGGACTTCAGACTTCGGACATGACATGATGAATTCCCCTCTAGGCGGCATCGCTCTTGTTCTTATCGCCGGTCTCATTGGCGGCACCGTCCTGGCGCCTATGAAGCTGGTTCGCACCTGGAAGTGGGACCACGCCTGGATGTTCTACGTGTGCAATGCGTACTTCATGTTTCCCTGGCTGGTTGCTTTCCTCACCGTTCCTAACTTGCTCGCGGTCTATCCGGCGGCCGGCTGGAAAATCGTGTCGGCAACGGCCTCGTTTGGGATGTTCTGGGGGCTTTCGCTGGCGCTCTACGGCATTGCCTTTGACATCGTGGGCATGTCGCTGACCAATGGAATCATTCTGGGATCTTCAGTGGCGCTGGGCTCGCTTCTTCCGCTGTTGTTCGTGCCAGCCTCACGGCGAGGGCTGGGCCATTCCCTGGAAATTGCCGGGGCCGACGCCATCATGCTCGCGGGTGTTCTGATGTGCACGTTTGCCGGCGACATGCGGGAGAAGATCCAATCGCACGCCGTGACACGGGCGCGCGACCCCCGGTTTCGCAAAGGCCTGGCGCTTTGCATCCTCGCCGGAGTCATGTCCACGGCCTTCAACCTGGCCCTGGTGGTGGGCCAACCCATCGCCCATATTGCCGAAAACATGGGAGCGCCCTCGCTTTACGCTTCCAACGCCATCTGGAGCCTCTCCGTGGGGACGGGGGCGCTTCCCAGTATTTTTCTGGGCGCGCGCAAAATCACCCGCGCCGGCGCTTGGAGCGGGTTCACCGAAGGCCGGGCCCTTTTCAATGGGGCGCTGTGCGTCTTCATGGGCACCCTGTGGATCGGCGGCACCGTGCTTTACGGTTCTTCCGTCAAGATTCTGGGCACCTACGGCGCGGTAATCGGCTGGCCCATTTACATGTCAGCGATGATTATTGCCAGCACCATCTGGGGTTGGATCATCGGCGAATGGAAGCACGTGACCGGGTTGCCGGTGGTTTTGATGGTCGGCGGAATCGGGGTCCAAATCCTGGCTATGGTGCTGCTCGGGAGGTTCCAGTAATGCGCATTGCTGTTTTGGGCGTTCATCAGGAGTGCAATACCTTTTCGCCGATTCCTACCACCCTGGAGGATTTCCACTTGCTCGTGGGGCCAGAGCTTGTCGACCACTGGCGCGGCACGCGCACTGAAATCGGCGGCTTCATCGACGTCCTCAAGCGGCCGGACGTGGAAACCGTGCCCATCCTGGCCGGCTGGGCGATCACCAAGGGCCGCATCCTGGAGCCCGAATTCGCGCGCATGAAACAAATTCTTGCCGACTCGCTGCGCGCGGCCCTACCCCTCGACGGAATGCTGGTAGCGCTGCACGGCGCGATGTGTGCCGAAGGCGCCGACGACGCCGAGGGCACGCTGCTGGAGGTCATTCGCGGGATCGTGGGCGCTGCCCTGCCCCTCTGTCTGACTCTCGACCTGCACGCCAACGTGACCGAGCGCATCTGCCGCCTGGCGGATGCCGTGGTCGGTTACCGAACCTACCCGCACGTCGATTTGTATGAAACGGCTACCACCGCCGGCGAGATGCTGCTGCGCATTCCCGCGGGTGAACCGCGTCCTCGCACAGTCATGCAGAAAGTCCCCATCATCGTCCCCGGCGAAAACATGCAGACGGCCTACGGTCCATTTGCGGAAGTTTGGAGTTACGGCAAATCGTTGCAGACACCCGATATCGAATCCTTTTCGGTTTTCGGAGTGCAAGCGTGGCTGGATATCGAGGAGATGGGCGGTGCGGTGTTGGCCGTGACCAACCGCGACGAGGCCAAGGCGCGGGAGTTCTGCCGCCGGGTGGCAAAGCGCTTCTGGGATCTCAAAAAGGATTTCGAGGTCAGCTTCCCGCCGCCGGCGGTGGCCATCAAGGAAGCGCTGGATACATCCGGGCAGCCGGTGGTCCTTTCGGAATCCTCCGACAGCCCTACGGCAGGTTCTCCGGGCGACAGCGCTGACATGCTGCGCGCGCTCCTCCAGGAGGCGCCTGGTGTACCTGCCACCCTTTGGCTGCGTGACGAAGCCGCCGTGGAGCTCGCCGAGAAGGGGCGAGCGGGGGCAAAGCTGCGGCTTTCCCTCGGCGGCGCCTATGACAAGATCAACAGGCGTCCGGTCACCGTGGATGCAGGGGTGCTGGGCTTTTCGGATGGGAATTTTGTGATGACGGGCTCGCAATACACCGGCATGAAAACCTCGATGGGGCGCGCCGCCGCGCTGCAAGTGGGCACCGTTACGGTGCTGGTTTCCAAGCTTCCCGCCATCAACATCGACCCGCAACTCTTCCGCAGTCAAGGCATCGAACCGCGGGAAAAGAAAATCGTGGTGGTGAAATCCGCCACCGCCTTCCGCGCGGAGTACAAACCCTTCGCCGCCAAGATCATTATGGTTGACACGCCCGGGGTCAGCACGCCGAACATCCGGTCCATTCCGTTTCGGCACGTTTCACGCCCGGTCTACCCACTGGATGAGTTCGAGTTCGATCCTTGAAAGCACGCCTCGCGCGGACCCCCGTTTTTGGGGTTCGCCGATCTTCCTTTGCAAAAACCACAATTCGCAGAGACGGAGGCCTGCACTGGGGGTCGGGAGCGAGAGTAAGAACTTACCCACGATGGGGAAGAATCCAGTTTAGTTTCGCGGAGACGGCATTTCATTGCCCGCCTTCTGTTGTCTCAGCATTTTCTGGATGGCTTGCGCTAATTCGCCGGGAGAATGAATTTTGAAGACGGCGCCCTGGCGAGCCTTGGTGAGGTATTCAATCGAGTCCGCGAATTCGTTGCCGGCCCGCCAATAGGGGTAGTACTCGAAATAGAAAAACCGTGGATTCGTGGTTTCCCGGGGCTTCAACATCCCTTGCGGCACTTTGCGAATCTGGACCGTAGCCGGGCCCAGAAAGATGACAACATCCGACGGGTCGTGAGCGATCACCTCCTGATTGCTCAACCCAGCGAGAAGACTCACCCACCCCAGTCGCCCCTGCAAGTCGTGGACGGAGATGACTCCTAATTCGAGATCTCCGACCGCTTGCGATAGTTTGACGAAGCCGGATTTGTCAAAATGCTCCTGGCGGAAAATCTCCCGCTGTTGCTGAAGGCTGAACGCGATCAGCCGAACGTCGGCGCACGGCGTTTGCTGGAGCAGCGAGGCGAGCGAAGACATCAGGAAGGAACGGTCCCAGGCGCGCAATTTGAAAACATACGGATTGAGCGGGGCCACATCCAACAGGACCGTCAGCCGGATGCCCGTCCCGTTGGGTTGCAACTTGCCGTCCCACGGTCGGAACTGCAGGGGCCGGACGGTACGCGCCGGGATCGCCTCCGGCGCTTCCAGCTGCGCATGACTGCGAACTGCGCTGATGCTCCAACGCTTTTGGTATTACCGGCCGAGATCGTCCACCGTCAAGACGGCGACTTGATACCTGCCTTCGCCCACTGAAAATCCACCGCTTAATTCAATCCGCGTCCCACCGGGGTATACATTCGCCGGTATAGCAGGCAGCGTAATATATTCACCGAAGAAGACGGGCACTCCCCCCTCCGGTGTTACTCGCGCGATAATGTCCACCACGCTTTTCTTTCCGTGAAACTGCGGTATGGGATAACGAGCTACAAAACCCGCGTCGAAGCGAAAGGCAAAATCCATCGCGGGCATCCGCCGGTCAATGGTGCAAGCCAATCGGCCGCCCGGCGTTCCGTGCTCAAAGAGTTGATTGGCGCGCTCAGCCTCATCGGCAGTCAATGGTATTTGCGCTCGGGCCGTAAGGGCCTGTGCCACCCACAGTACTAGGATGAAAAACATCCGAAAAGCATAATTTCTGCCCTGCCCCGTTGCGCGTTGTGTTCGGGTTTTGCTCAGAACGCTCATCGGACTACCCCTTACCCGGAGAGTGTACACCCTACGGCGCGCGTCGAAGAGTTCTCTCATTTACGCAGGGAAGAACGCGCTATGTAGGTAGCGCGGCCCCAGATTTGGGGGTCCGCGGCTCTTCCCCGGCATGAACCGCAAATTTCAAAGACGGATGCCTGCCCTCGGGGTCAGGAGCGGGATCGCAGGAAGAACCGCAGACCTCAAAGGCGGAGGTCTGCGCTAGGACCGCTTCGCGCATTCCGGGAATTCGGCGAGGTAGGTGTTGCCTTGGTATTCCAAGTCCTGATGGATGCCGATCTCGGAGGAGTAGTAGCCGTTCACGGTCATCTGCTTCAGGGTAACGAAAAACCGTTCGAGGTCAGACTGCGGATTCGCTTCGCCCGCTGCTGCGCGCGCCAGGGCATCGGCAAGGGAAGATTTCGCGGCCTCTTCCTGGAACAGTCGTAAGCCCCTACGCCACTCGGCTTTCCACGAATCGCTCCCCGTGGAAACCAGGCGGTCAGCGAACAGGCTCACCCTCGCGGCATGAGCGCCGCCGGATTGGCGGTCGGCGGGGATGATCATCTCCATCGCCTGGTCCAGCAGGTCATTTTCCGCAGGGGTGAAAAACTGAAGCTTGTAATCCCCCGCCGCCCACGCGGCGCGCTCATCCGAGTGTACAGCACAGGTCGCGCCCCAAGCGTCTGCACGCGCCGATAGCGCGCTCAGGGCAACGATTTTCAAAACGGTGCGGCGTTTCATAGCTGAGGAGTCAGGAGACAGGAGTCAGGAGTCAGGATGTAAAAGCCTTTCTCCTGACTCCTTCCGTTAGAACGTCTTTCTTCTGTCTCCTGTCTCCTGTCTCCTGTCTCCGGTCTCCTGACTTCTGACCCCTCCCTTTAGATGATTCCCAACCTTCGTTGCTTAATGATGTACTCCGCCGCGCGCATGGAGAGCGCCATAATGGTCAGCGTCGGATTTTTCTCACTCGAGGTGGTGAAGCAACTTCCATCGGTCACAAACAGATTCCTTACCTCATATGATTGGCAAAAGCTGTTCAAGGCGGAAGTTTTGGGATCTTTCCCCATGCGGACGGTCCCGACCTCGTGGCTGGCGAATCCCGCCGGGCCGGTGCTTTCGTCGAAAAAAACCTCCGCCGAGAGTTTCGAGGCAATTTGCCGAAGGCCCCGTTCCATTCCCTGCCAGAGCAGCCGGTCATTCTCCACAAATTGAAAATGGATCACCGGGATGGGAATTCCCTGTGCATCCACTTGGTTCTTGTCGACGGAAACGTAATTCTGCTTCGCCGCGATGGATTTGCCAAAGCACCCCAGAAAAGCGTACCCCGGTTGCATTGTTCGCACGCGGCGTTTGTAATCTGCGCCGTAGCCGCTCACCCGCATCGCGTGGCGTGGAAACATGTAGGAATCGTAATTCACCTGAATCCCATAGCCGCCCGCGTAGCCGCGCTGGGGGTCGCGGTAATCAAACCGGGGAATATAGACGTGATCTGTGGCGCCATCCTGGTTGATGGGCTTTGTGCCTTCGAGCTCCTTCAGGTAGAACTGCATCGAGGCATTCACATGGCCGTGCAGGTAATGCCCCACCACGCCGCTGGAGTTCCCCAGGCCGGCGGGGTGCTGAGGGGAAACCGAATTCAGCAGCAGCCGCGCGGATTCCACCGTGGCGGCGCACACCACCACGATGCGCGCTTTCGCCTCCTCGGTTTTGCCCGTGGCCGTATCAACAAAAGAAACCGCGCGCGCCCGGCCTTCGCGGTCCACCAGGATTTCGCGCGCCAGGGCGTTCTGCCGCAGCGTGAAGTTTCCGGTGGCAGCAGCTTTGGGCAACATGCAACCCGGCGAAGTGAAAATCGCGGAAACGTCGCAGCCGTCCATGCAGTGCCCGCAGTAATGGCAGGGCGGACGGTTGTCATAGGGCTTGGTCAGGACGGCCTTGCGCACGGAAATGAGAGGAATATTCAACGCGTCGGTGGCGCGCTTCAGGATGTGCTCGCTGCACCGCCAGGGCAGCGGCGGCAGGTAGTGCTTGCCCGCCGGAAGAATCTCTAAGCCGTCATCAGCGCCGCAAACGCCGATGATCTGCTCGACGCGCTCATAATAGGGCGCCAGCTCATCGTAAGTGAGCGGCCAATCGTCCTCCACACCCTCCAGCGTCCACGTGCGAAAATCCTGGGGAGCGTAACGCAGCGTGACGGCGTTCCAGTGCATCGTCCGGCCGCCCAGCACCCGCGCCCGGTCAACGTTCACCCGGGCATGCGTTTCATAGCGGATGGATCTCCGCACGTCGCCTTGATAAAAGTAGGCTTGTTTCTCCCTCCGCAGATCGGCGAAGGGAAGCTCATAGGGCCACTTGTGCGAAAGCAGGTCGGCGGGACGCACTTCCTTCCCGCCCTCCAGCATAATGACCTTGGCGCCGCCTTCGCACAGTTCCTTGGCCATGACGCCACCCGCGGCGCCTGAACCGACAATGCAGACATCGAAAGTTTGACTTCCCACGCTTTAAACCCCTGGGGGCCTATTATGCCAAGGTCAGAGGGCATTGGTGGCTCATCTTCCGCCCAGAGCGCCCTCCAAATCTGCGATGAGGTCGCGGACATCCTCAAGTCCTACGGAAATACGAATGAGATCCGGCGTGATGCCCATTTTCAACTGAACCTCGCGAGGGACGGAGGCATGGGTCATGGTAGTGGGGTGCTCGATCAGCGATTCCACTCCGCCCAGCGACTCCGCCAAAGTGAAGATCCGGCAATTTGCCAAAAAGCGGTTGACCGCCGATTCTCCACCGCGCAGGCGGAAGGAAAATGTCCCGCCAAATCCCCGCGCCTGACGTAGCGCCAAGTCGTGTTGTGGATGGCTTTCGAGCCCGGGGTGCCGCACGGCCGCAACCGCGGGATGCTTTTCCAACCAGCGCGCGATGGCGAGCGCGTTGCGGTTGTGCTCCTCCATGCGGATGGCCAAGGTTTTAGCGCCGCGCAGAACCAGGAAGCAGTCCTGAGGTCCGGCGCAGGTGCCCATAGCATTCTGGAGAAAGCCAATCTTCTCCGCCAAGGCAGGGTCTTTGACCACCAGCGCCCCTCCCACCACGTCGGAATGACCGTTAATGTATTTGGTTGTCGAATGCACAACGACGTCGGCGCCCAAGTCGAGCGGCGACTGGAAATAGGGCGAAAGAAAGGTATTGTCACAGACCACCAGCGCGCCGTGTTCGTGCGCCAGGTCGGATACCGCGCGGATATCCACGAGATTCATCAGGGGATTGGTGGGCGACTCAATCCAAACCGCCTGGGGCCCGGCCGCGAGCGCGGAACAGAGCTTGGTGGCGTCGCGTAGATCGACGTATCGGGCGCGAATCTGCTTGCTGACAAAAACCGTCTCGAACAGGCGATAGGTGCCAGCATAAAGATCATCGTGGACGACGATGTTATCACCCGATGAGAACATCATGAGCAAAGTCGTTTCCGCGGCCATCCCCGTCGCAAAAGCGAATCCTGCCGTCCCACCCTCCAACTGCGCCAAGCAGGATTCCAGCGCCTTCCGGGTGGGATTGCCGCTCCGGGAGTAGTCATACGGCCCCGGCTCACCCACGCCGCGGAAAGCAAAAGTGGAGGTCTGGTAAATGGGCGGCATCACCGCGCCGAGATGTTCCTTGGGGTCGTGCCCAGCATGGATTGCCAGTGTTTTGAAATTCATAAATCCTCGGAAGAAGTGGAGCTCCCATCGCCTGGAATGAACGCTCCGCGGCGTCATGCCCAACCGCATCGAAGGGCTTTATGAGATTCAGTAATTGCGAATCAAAAATGCCCGCTTTTTCAGGATAGGGACGCATGCCATGGCTGTCAATTGCAAATCCGTGGGCGGTGAGCGCGCGGCTTTAAGCGTTATAAACAATCTCACGCAAAGACGCCAAGGCGCAAAGGCCGCAAAGGATGATTGATTTGTTTTCCTTGCGCCTCTTCGGCTTTGTCCGTCGGGTGACGGATGGAATGCTTTTGCTCTTCAGGGGATTATTTCACAGCTTCGCAAACCGTAGAATAATCGGCTCCTCACCCCACTCGAGCGCCTACTGCTCGACCCGAACAGATCTTGGCGATTCTTGCTCGGGAGGAGTCATATCCACCAGCTTGTATTCGGGCGGAATCGCGAACAGACTACCGTCCGGCTCGCCGGGAGTGATCTGCGTGACCGCCAGAGTTAGCTCGCCGGTGCGCGGGTCGTCGTGCTTGGTGAGGAGATTGATGTGCAGTTCCTCGCTGTACCAGATTTCGTCGGTAACAACAAGGGGATGGTCCGTACCACTGGCCTTGGCGGAGATCGTCTGGATCCTGCGGTAGCCATGAACTTCTATGCCGTCCTTCACGCTGGAGCCCAGGTCTTGTACTTGGAGGTTCGGCCCGGAGGAGGAAGCGCCCACCAAATGCACCCACCAGTTGGCCGGAGGCTCGGTGGACGGGGGATTGAGAAGGACCCTTTGCGTTGCGATGTGCGTGTTGGGATTCAGAAAGGTATTCAGTCTGGTATCTGGGTCGTAAATATGCACCGAAAAGATAATAGGCTTTCTCGTCGAAGAGGCAGGCAAGACCTCGTGGCTCTCATTACGGATGCGCCCCTGGGTATCCCGCGCAATCAGGGCAGCGGTCTTGCGCTCAAAGGAACTTCCGTCCCTGAGCACTTGCGTCATGTATTGCTCAGCCTCTGCCGAAAACGGAGCACCCGGGACGGGAGTAACAAAAACTCCACCATTAAACGCCGGCGCGCTCGACATCGCATTGTCTTGAGCGGTGGAAACTCGCGTCGCTACGAAGAACGAAACCAAAACGGCGATCACAACCAGGACACGGGTTCTGATCATCGGGATACCCTGCCTTTCATAAGTAGAAATCCGTGGCACGCTCTTGACCGAGGGTTTGAACTGAAAACCGCTCCCCTACTTACTGGCCCCTGATTAACGATGGTTTCCTCTGCGCGAATGCCAAGGAAATCGGGCCTCGTAAAGGCCTCTTATTACATATTTCGGTGGTTTTTTCAAGAGGAGGCCCCCACCTGTTCTGTTTAGCGCTCGTCCCTTCCTGATTCCCTCCCACATACTCCGGCGGGATTACCCGGCACCCATGCCCTGTGCTTCGTCTCACCTCATTTCTCCAGCAGTCCCAGGCCGCGAAGCCAATTGATGAGCAGCTTGGGCCATTCGCCCAGGGCGGGGTCGCCCAGGTCCAAGCCCACTCCGTGGGGCCCCTTCTGAAAAACGTGTAGCTCCGCGGGCACATGCGCCTTGTGCAACGCCAAATAGAATGCCACGCTGTTTTCCGAGGGAACCGTGGTGTCCTCACTGGTGCTGAAGAGAAACGTAGGCGGCGTCTGGGGGGTGACGCGGAGATCGTTGGAGAGGTCTTCCAAAATCTTAGGGTCCGGCGAATCGCCCAGGAGTGCTTGGCCGGAGCCGCGATGGCTATAAGGCGCGATGAACGAAATCACGGCGTAACCAAGGATCGCAAAATCCGGCCGCGAGCTTGCACGGTCGATGGGATCAGGAGCGTTGGGGTCCCCACTGTCGAAATGGGTTTCGGCGGTAGAAGTCAGGTGGCCGCCCGCCGAAAAGCCCATCATGCCGATGCGGTCAGGTTTCACGCGGTACTCCGCCGCCCGCGTCCGCACCAGGCGGAGGGCGCGTTGCGCGTCACCCAATTCGATGGGATGGCGATAACGAGGTCCGAGCCGGTACTTCAGGACGAAAGCCGATATTCCCATCGCATTGAGCCAATTCGCTACCTGCCGACCTTCGTGATTCATGGCCAGGTTGCGATAGCCGCCGCCCGGCGCGACCACTACTGCCGTGGGAACTGCATGTGAGGCGGGGTAATAAGTCAGCGTAGGAATGTCACTATCTTCATGTCCCAGAGCCCCCGGCGCACCATTCTCCCAGAGGGGAAATGTCTGGACCTCCTGTGACTGAGCAAGTGGCGTGGGCTTGGCGGTTGTCTGTTGAGAAAAAACCAACAAGGCGGCCAGAGAAATCAGCCACACCAAAAAGAGGATGCGCAAGAATATCTTCATCGGGCCTCCCAACTTTCAATGCTGAAATACGGCGTCCCCACGAGAAAGTTCGGATAGTTCGCCGCGTTGCCGTCTCCGTCCACGGCTTCGAAGTAGTACAGGATTCCTTCCGGAGTAAGTGGAACCGTGGCGCTAAACTGGCCTTGCCCCGAGGGGGACATCTCCATGCTCACCCACTCGTCATAGGCGGGCATGAGCTTGTAGTACACTCGAACGGAAGAAAGTTTGCCCTCCGATTTGACCCCCGCCGTTAATGTGACCGAAGCTCCACGTACGCCCTCCTCCGGAGGCCGATGTGTAATGACCGGTGGCGAATCGTTATTCGCGACGAACACGCGGTAAGGGGGATGATTTTCCAGCGTGCCTCCATAACTGCCACCCACACCGAGATTTTCTTCAAAGTAATATTCCAATTGCCCGGGGACCATCTCTTCCGCAGGAATGACGACCGACCAGGTGCGCTCCACCGGACTCTCAGGATGCAGGGCCAACTTCTTGTATCCAGTCTCCTGCGCATTTTTGTAAAAGACGAAGACGTGACCCTTGCGGTCAGCGCTTACATACGTGACCGTGAGCGGCAAGGGCTCACCGGGCCGGACTTTGAAAGGAGGAAGGTGGCCGAGAACATCGCGACGCCGATCCGCCATCCCCTGAAATTCGAATTCCAGATTGTTGATCTGGTCCAAATCGGCGCCCAAAGTTCTGCCTTCGTCGCGCCAGCGGAATTGGTTCACGCCCATGCGGATGAGCTCCGGGACGTATCCAAAATGTTGTTCAGTGGCCTCCGAGAGGTTGTCCCAATCGGCTACTGCCTTGTGCAGGTCGTCATAAGCCGCCGTCAACTCAGAGTGCTGGAAGGTGCGCCGATAAAACTCCAGATGGGTCACCGAACGAATGCGCTCGGCGTAATAGCGCGCCAGCCAATCCAAGGCTTGGACGTCCCGCGCGATGCAGTCGAATTCGATGGGTGAGGCGGGATGGAGTTTGCCGGCGGCCTCGATCGCCTGCTCGCTGCCGTCGGCCGCGGCGTCAAGATAACGGGCAGCCCCAAAGGGATTCATCTGGCCGGTGACAACTTGGTCCAAATAATTCTCGACGTATTGCGTAGGGTCCACCATGGCCGTGCGGTCTAGCGGGGTCACTCGCAGGAAGTCATCGTTGTTACCACCATACGGCACCAACCGGCTCCCTTGCCAGAGCCGGTGCCGCGAGTCGAGCGCATGGTCCCCGGTTTCGAATTCTGGAGCGAAGTTCTGATGGTCCAGCCCCACGTTGTGGTAAGAATAAATGAAAGGCACAATCTTGCTGCTTTCCACCACGGCTTTATACACCAGAGGTCCGGCTTGTGGCCCGAACCGGCGATCGAACTCGTGGGTCCAAATCTTTTCGGGGACATCGGGATCATAGGCCGTGCGTCCCCAGGTGAGATGCCATAGCCACTCACGCTCGAACATCCACTTGTAAATGTCGTGATGGAGTTGGGGATTGTGGTGAAGGTATTCGGCGGCCGGCAAGTAAGCTTCCATCGGCTCCATGGAGAACCCCACTCCCTGACCAAACTTGCAAGTGCGGACGGTGCGGCGGGCAAAATCCGGGTCGCCCCAGAAGAAAACCCGCGTGGTCCCGTGCGCGCGAATCTGCCAGAGAATGGAATAGTTCTTCGGATAATTGGTGTAATCCTCGTAGGAGCCGCTGGGGGGATAGTGCCGCCCGCCCAATGCCGCTTGGTAAGGCAAGCCCAGATGTTCCCCATTGTACTTGGGCTCGATGTAGAGATGGTGCCGGGTCGAACTCGCGAGTTCCCGGACCTTCTCAGGGTCCGCAATCCAGGTGCGGACGTATACATTTAAGCTATCGGGCAATTCCGCGAGCGCTGCGAGGTATGTCTTCTTGTAAAAGTCCTCGGGCTGGCCGGATTCACCTACGCGGAAACCGAACATCCACAGTTCCGGGACCTGCTTCAGAAAGCTGAGGACCGCCTGGCGCGTGTATTCCTCCAACCGGGAGCTCTCCAGGTACTCCTGCGGGCGCGCAACCCACCGCTCATCGACACCCCAGGTGCGGGTTTTCCATGGGCCGATGGGCGCGGAGGCCTCGTAGTTCATATAAGCAACCTTGATGCCGCGATCGGCCGCCATGCGGATGACCTGGCGGAAGCGCGCCAGATTCTTGGCGGCCTTTTCCGGCCCCACTCCCACCTGGGGGAAATCCGGAAGGTTTACAAAATAGGCAAAGCCGTTGGGGAAGGTCAGCGTGACAGCGTCGCAAGGTCCATGGATATCAAGAAGGTTATAACGGTTCCTGGCCATCATGTCCAGATAGCCGTGCCAATATTCATCGGACCAGAACGCGCCGCCTGGGCCATCGATATCTTGTGTGGTCAGGAACATGTTGACGCCGCGCAGGACCAGGAAGGGAGACTTGGTGACGGCGTGGACCTCACGGAAGTATGCGGTGTCGCTTGCCCCATCCACTTGCTCCGCCAAATCCATGGCGCCGTACATCGCGCCCACCGGATCGCTGCCCTCGACGATGATCGTCTGAGGTGAGACCACGGAAACAGCATACGACTCCGGGCCAGCGGGGGCGTGAGCCGCTTCGGAGGCGTGCAAGTCGCGTTCCGCGGCTGTTCTTACGATGACCTGCACGCCTTGCGCGGACGGCTTACTCGAGACGCTCACCTTTACACCCTTCAGTTTCAGAGTTCGTTGCAACTCCTGAATCCCGAAGGTAACGGGGGCCGAAGCATTCGCTGATACGACGATGTTGGTACTCTCCGTCTCCGCGAGGCACGGGGTGGCATAAGTCAATACCGAAAATGCGATCGCCGCGAAGAGAACGAGAAAGTATTTCCAGGAAGCTAAAATTTTGCGCTGGAACATATAACCCTCTGGATGACGAGAACCATTGTGGATAATCCACAAATTCCCGAATATGCCTGCAACTGCGCAATAACCGGCGGATATCTTCACACGCTTCCCCTTTGTTTTCAATGGTTCATCTGGCCAGTCGAAATCTTCCGACAAATTTACTGCGACCTGCCTTCCGCCTGCTGCACATCACCCCTGCGTCGAAACCACCAGCGTCGAGGGCTCATTTTCATTCATTGCCGCCAGCGTAGTTTAAGGCGACCTGCTTGTACAAAATGTCACAGCTCGCGCCTGTTTTCATGCATATAGTCGGTCCATCCTTCATTTTTAACATCTTTTCCAGTCTCCACCTCACCGCTGATGCACGTCAGTCTAAGCTTCTTATTTTCAATAACTTGACTTTTTGCCTTGACCATCGCATTTCGTCCGGTTTGCCCCTAACTCACTGTTCTTTCACAATTATAGTCGCCTTGCGTAGCCTCCGGAGCGCCTTGGCGGCGTCGCAGCGCCGGGGTGGTGCGCAATTCCACCCCAGAAACAGCTCGCCGCCCATATCCCAGCAATCTGGCTGCCATAGGCTAGTGCCATTCCCACCCACTCTCGACGGAAACAAAATCATAGCGAATTGTCTTGCCTCTTTCCTGTGGAAACGGGGAGTGCGGCTCCCCCGCCATTTCTTCGGTTCTCTCCGAGGATAGTGGATCGTCACGCTTGACTCTCGCGCCGGGTAGCCTCAGAATGATTGTTTTGACAGGGGATATTCCGCATCCACAATTGCCCATGCGCTTACCGCACCTGACCATCGGCTGTCTCCGACGGCTTGCAGGCCTGGCCCTCATGCTATTCGCAGGCATCCTTTGCGCGGTGCCGGTCCGGGCGCAAACCGGCGCCGCGCGCGTCGATTGCGACTCGATTTCCAGCGCCGTCCTGGGCCGGGCGGTGGACTACTGCATCGCGCTGCCCCCGGGTTACGATGCCGGCGCCGAAAAATATCCGGTCCTCTACTACCTCCACGGGCTCTTCGAGCATGCCACGAGTTGGAGAGACCACAGCGCGCAACAAACCTGGGAAAGCCTGATGACCCAGGGGAAAATCGGAAAATTCATTGTGGTGATGCCGGCAGGCGGCAGAAGCTTTTATGTGAATTCCTTTGACGGCAAGGAGCGCTACGAAGATTTTTTCATCCAGGAATTCATCCCGGCGATCGAGCACAAGTACCGGACCATCGCCACGCGTGAGGCGCGGGGAATCACCGGCGTCTCCATGGGCGGCTATGGGTCGCTGCACATCGGCATGATGCATCCGGATGTTTTCGGGGCGGCCAGCGCGCACAGCGCCGCGCTGATTCCGAAGTTCCCCGATCCCCTTCCCACCGAGGGCCGCTGGGGAAGGTACGCGCAGATTTTGCAGGAACCTTTTGGCTCGCCTCTGAATGAGGCCTATTTCGATGCCAACAACCCGCTGACTCTCGCCGAGCACCCGGAACGATTTGCCAACTTGAAGCTCTATTTCGACTGTGGCGATCAGGACCGCTACAATTTTGATGTCGGCGCGAAGGAGTTGGATCAGATCCTTACTTCCAAGGGTTTCCCTCACACGTTCGTTTTGCGGCCGGGCGGCCACGGCTGGGACTACTTGGACCAGTACCTGCATTTTTCCCTGGAATTTCACTCGCAGATTTTCGCCCAGGCGGCAAGATGATTTTCCTGCCGCCCTTGGAGTGCGGTAGCAGCAGCTACCGCCTTCCGCCTGGGGTTCATACGGGAATGAAAGGCGGTAGCTGCTGCTACGACCTTCTGATTTCGGTTCGAACTGCGAAGCTGTAAGGATCACGGCAATAAAGGCGGTAGCTGCTGCTACCGCACTCCAAGGCGCTTCGCACAGGCTAAAACTATGAAGCACCTTCGCTACCTGATTCTTTTGCTCGCCATCATCGCCGCAAGCACTGCGCCCGCGCTGGCCTCCGCCGAGGCGGAGGCGCGCGTGCTCGATTACATCCGCACGCACCTCCAACCCGGCCAACCCTTGATCGTCACGGATCTTTATAACCGGGTCTTTACCCAGCCCGACGATCGCCAAGCTCTTACAAAACTTTATAATGCTTTTTTTCGTATTCCGCTTTTTGTGGCCAATTATCAGGAGAAATTCAAATCTCCTCCCTCGCTTGCCGTTATTGCCGAGCAATTTGACCTGCGTTCGCCGGGTTCGGCCGATGTCCTGCTGCGGGTCATGGAATCCGATCCCCGGGTTCCGCGCTTCCTCACCCGCGACCCGAAGACCGGCGAAATCACCCACGTGGATGTGGAGAGAATCAAGGCTGATCCGAAATTCGGCCAGGCCTTGGCGCGCCAGATCGGCGGTTGGGAGGGCAAACCCGCCGCGGACTTAACCCTGACGCGCCTTGGTGGCAGGGATCTTCACCTCGCGGACTTCCGGGGCAAGGTCGTGCTCCTCGAGGTCTGGTTCACCGGCTGTCCGCCTTGCATACAGGAAGCGCCCGTGCTGGTGTCCCTCGACGGGGAGCTCTCGGCACGCGGCCTGGTGATTGTCGGCGCCAACGCCGACCGCATGTTGGGCCTCGATTACGACGATTCCGTGCGGCAACGCTACATCCAGGAACACCACATTTCCTATCCCATCGTGAACTGGACCAAGGAAGGCGATAACGCCTATGGCGGCATCGCTATTTTCCCGACCCTCTTTTTGCTTGATCGAAAAGGGGTGATAAGAGACCACTGGATCGGATACGTCCAACTCGAAACGCTCCAGAAGGCCATCACGGAAGTCTTACAGGAAAACTGAAGCATGGCGGGTAGTCACGCGTATTCACATGGATGGACAGGATGGGCAGGATAAAAAGCAAGCTGGGGAAGAGCCGCAGACCTCAACGGCGGAGGTCTGCGCTACGGGCGCTTGCCCCGTGCTCTGTCTTGCGCGGCCAGCAGAGAACCACCACAGGAAAGAGCACGCACCATGAAAAGATCGATATCCAGTGCGATACCGCGCCGTATCCTCGAAGTCCCGCGGCCCCATAGGGGAAGACGAACACCGTGAACGAGCTCAGCACCAGCAGAGCGACTTGTTGAATCCGCTGACCGGGTAAGAGAAAACCGCAGGCATCCGGCAGCAGGGTTGAGAAGAAGTGCCAGATCACAACGCCGAAAGGGATACCAAGCACTACGATGATCCACCACGGCGACGCGTGCAGTCCCTTTTCGAGTGTGGCCATGTCTCCGTGCGTGGTAAAGGTTCTCACCGGAACGTAGCAGAAGAAATTCCCCACGTTCATAAGGCAACACAGAAACGCGAAAAGACCCAGCACTTGGCGGTGCCGCCGCGCAGCGCATGAGTAAAGTCCCCTCGCGACGAAATAGAAAACTCCGTTACCAAACAGCAACCCGGCGACGGCGATCAAAGATGCCAAGTAGCCTTTGCCTGCCGCGAAGATCGGACCATAGTCAACGTTCTCGTCGATTCCGAGGAGGAACGCGACGTTCATCGGGGTCAGGTGACCGTAGTTCAAAGCCAACGGATTTGCCTTAAAACCTAGAGCCCAGGCCATGAATGAATGTGCGTACTCGTGGATGAGGTAGCCGAGTGCATGAGCAAACCACCAGAGCGGAACAACCAGCAGCCAGAAAAGTACAGTTTTGCGTTGCGACATGGCCAGAGTGTAGCGCTTGAGCATCCAGAGACCCTGGGGAAAATCGGGACAGGCGCCGGTTCTCCGCGAGATTTAGCGTTTGGAAAAGGTGATTTTCATTCCCAACCTGCCCCGGTGCCCACTCCGCCGAAGCCGGATTGAGCTACTCTGGCTTTAACATCTCGTTGATGGTTACGATATCCGCCAGCCCGGAACAGCCATAGATGGCCGGTAGAACGTGATCCGCCGGGTGAAGGCGCCGCCACTCGGCGACTCTCTCCGTTCCCGCCCGATAGGCCGGAAGATACATTCGGCCCAGTAACGGATGTCGACCCCAGGCGCCGGAGAGCTTGTCCGCGCGCTCTTCGGTGACCAGGAAATCACTGCGAAGAGTGGCAGCCACTTTCTCGCGCGGCACTCCTTCTCCCCACGTCAGGTAGGAAGATTGATTCTTGGCGTCGTCCTGCAGTAACGCCAGCAACACGCCGATTTGCAAATCCTCGTCGGGCAGTTGCTCGACTTCGGTTACGCCATGGGCGATGAGAATCGCATTGTTGGCGATTCCCTCGAACAGGGCGGCGGAGCGGGTGTTCATAGTCAATACCGTGGCTTCGAAGTTGACCTTCCCGCGGACATAGAGATCCTGCAAGTAAGCAAAGGTGGTCACGTGCCCGGGCACGACTTCATGGCTCACCAGTTGCTCGAACTCCGGCACCGACATCTGCAGGGAAGCATTAATCTCATAGGTGGCTTCGTACTGCGGGCTGCCATCCGCCTTCCGCGCCCGCCCCAGGTAGTTCATGGAGCCCGAGAACCATGCGTCCTTAATGGGCAGGAATTCAATATTGGCCCGAGGCACCGGCGCGAGATCCTGGGGAAGATGGGGAAGCAAGTTGATCGCGCTGAGGTGGTCAAAGTGGGCGATCATGGCGGCGCTGAGGGCGCGGACCGAAGCCATCGGAACCAGCCGATCCCGTCGCCACGCATCCACCGCCCCCAGCAGGCCGTTAGAACCCGAGGTGGCGTAACCCGCCCGGCCCAGCAACTCCGCCACCCGCGCGCGCTTCGCTTCCGGGTGGGAGGCTTCCGGGGCACAGCCGGTCGAGGCCTCAACACAGCGGACGTAGGGAACCGGTTCGCCCTTCCCTAGCACTTCCATGGCCAGGTCCCACATGGTCTCGAGGCACAGCGCCAAGCCCATTAGATACTCACCCCGCAGGCCGCCCATCTTGCGCGCCTCATCTCGGACCCCCGCGATGGCTTGGGGAAGATCCACCTCGCGCAGGTATTCATCCACCGCCGGTCGATCCACCTGCTTGCCTGCCACCCCACCGCTTTCCCGCAGCCGCGCTGCCGCCGGAACAGTGTAGGCGGCAGGCAGTGGCTCATCCGAGAACCACGAGTCCGCAATGAATCGTCCCGTGCCCGAGGGACACATGACATCGCCCCCCCAAAGCGTGTCGATTCCGAGAACCGCATCGGCTACAAATCGTCCTATCGTGTTCATGGATCGCTCCTCACAGCAGCAGATAGCGCAGAGTTTGTGGCGTTCAGACTCTGCGGCTTCTAATCTCGGATAATCGCGTGTCTGTTATTGCTGGCTACGAACATGGGATTCGGAAAAGCCGCAGAGTCTCTGGAAAGCGAGACTCTGCGCTTGTGATAACTGGGGCGCAGACATACAAACCGATGCCTGCCACCCGCGAACTTGATCGCTCCACCACTGGGCCGAAAAGACGCGGACCACAAAAGCGGTGGTCCGCGCTACCCGCTCTAAATCCAGCGAAGCCACCGTTCCAGTTCAGCTCGCGTAGGAGCGGTATAGCCACTAGTGATCGTGATCCAATAGTATTCGTCCACGAGTTTGACCAGCGAGTAATCGGGGTGTCCAACGATTTGAGGAATTTCAGCTAAGGATAGCCCTAACCTATTTGCGTCAGCTTCCAAAATTGAGACTTGGTCCGCTACGTGAGAAATGAACGCAGCGTATGCTTGCCCTTCGGTGCCTTGAGAAGTTGTATTTGTGCTTGCGCAGAACGAATTCTTTATGGCGCTATCCCAAGCGGGAAGGGCGCGCGGGCGAATTGCGTGTAGCGTCTTTGCGATTGCCGTGTCTTTGAACCGAGGTCCGATGTTCAACAATGCGTCATCGTATGACTTTGCGACCTGTTCACGCTCACTGCCAGTCAGGGAACGAATGTCCCTATCGGCTGCGGGCAGGAGCAACAGCGAATTGGACGCCCATTGCCGAAGGTTTTGTATCAGTGACGGAAAGGCGCCCTTTTTGATGCGACATCCCCATTTATTGAGGAATGTCAGTAGGCTCTCCTGCTGTGAGGCAGAAGCAAAGTCAGGGTTCCGCCCAAGCGCTTCGCGCACTTTATCGTATTCGGGGTCGTTCCCAAAAAGACGGCAGGCGTATACCAATTCGAAGAAGGTCATTCGGCCTGCGGTGCTGTTTTTGGCAATGGAACTTCTCCCTTCACTACTATATGTGTCTATTAGCCCCTTGTAACACAATCGGGATGGATTGTTTCAAACGATTTCGGGAAAGCGGATAGCGCGGACCGCCGGTTTTGCGGTCCGCGTCTTTTCCCCAGCCATCCTCGCCGCCATCCTGTATTCTATCGCGTTGTCGAAGCTCCGGCGTCATTTTCTTTATGACCGACGTTTCTCTGTCGCTGTGCGCAGGCCCAGGCGGTGACAGCAGTCGCAGCCCCAAGGGTTTGTTGGTGGTGGCATGATGCATAGACCTTAATTTTGCGGCGGTGTGGCGAAGCCGATTCGCCGGCGCGGGGCAACCGGCTGTTCGATGAGTTTGCGGATGGCGTCAAACACCACTTTGATTTGAACGTCGTGGGCCTGGTACTTCTTCTCGAGCTCCTCCAGCTTGCGCGCCAGGTCCTTGTGTGTGGACAGCATCTCGCGCAGTTTTACGAAGGCGCGGATGATCAGGATGTTCACCTG
>Ga0326727_10000618_pt1 | contig 143083 bp, 114 predicted proteins | sample MB2enrmetagenome_FD_207643 | JGI IMG/M metagenome (GOLD analysis project Ga0326727, IMG submission 207643) | Lab enriched peat soil microbial communities from McLean, Ithaca, NY, United States - MB29MY | ecosystem: Environmental > Terrestrial > Soil > Wetlands > Peat | place: USA: New York... | reverse complement strand
TATCCGGATACGAGCACGGTTACCTACGCCTACGATGCCGCAAACCGCCTGACAACAGTTACCGACTGGCTGGGCGTACAGGCAACCTACGCCTACGACCAGGATGGAAGGCTCGCAAGCTTTACCCATTTTAACGGCATTATAACGACTTACGCCTATGACGCCGCAAGCAGGCTGGCTGGTATAGCGAACAGTGTAGCAAGCTACCAGTTCACCCTTGACGGAGACGGAAACCGGATAAATTCTGCACAAACCGAGCCCCTCACCCCGGCATATTCCCTGGGATCGACCGTCTACGGTTACAACGCGCAGCAAAACAGGCTGCTGTCAGCCGGACCATTGAGCTATACGTATGACAATGAAGGGCAACTCACGAATGCCGGGGGCACCGGCTTGACTTTCGATTACAACCACCGTCTTATCGCAATCGGGAGCGACACGCAGTTTTCCTACGACGGACGAGGCAGCCGGCTGGTCGCAACACGAGCGGGAGTCACCACCCACTATATCTATGACCCCTGGGGCAACCTCATGGCCGACGCGGATTCAAACGGGGTCACCCACAAATACATCTACGGCAAAGGCCTCCTTGCTTTGGTGACACCTTCCGCCCGCTACTGCTACCACTTCAACGGCACCGGGAGCACGGTAGCCATCACCGATATGACCCAGGCCGTAGTGAATAGTTATGCCTACGACCCCTTCGGCCAAATCCTTGGCCAGCAGGAATCAGTCACCCAGCCCTTCAAGTATGTCGGCCAATATGGTGTTATGGCCGAACCGAACGGTCTTTACTACATGCGGGCAAGGTACTATGATCCGACTGTGGGGAGGTTCATCAGCGAAGATCCGTTGGGGTTTGGGGGCGGGGATGTAAATCTCTCGGCTTACGTGCGAAATAATCCGGTCAATCGGATCGATCCATTCGGGCTTCAGGCCGGATCTGACGCAATTCAAGGGCTGCCTGCTTTATGGCCGGCTGTCGCTGCTGGTGCCCAATTTGTTGGTGGCGCAATTATAGGTGTGATAACAAGTCCTGTAACTGTGGGTGCGATTGTCGTCGGTAGCGTCATACATGTTACGTCTGGAACAATCGCTGAAGAGCCAGCTATTCCTCCTTTCCCCATTACCCAACTTGATAACCCTGATTGTCAGTCGAGTGACAAAAAAAGGGAGAAGAACTGTGATAATATTTATTACAATATAGATATTCCAACGTGTCGAGGAATCAGTAGATCCAGAGGAAAAGATGCTGGCGCACGTTGTTACGCGCAAGCAGCAGAGAGATACTCTGCATGTCTATCAGGGCGACCTATGCCACCGCTGAATACGTGGAATAATTGAGCCATGAAAAATATCTGTGAAATCAACGCATTTTTGCAGGAATCAGGTAAAGTTATAGAGCTCTATCTGACCATCTCAACACCGTTGTTCGATCAGGAAGGCGAGGATTTCTACTGTAAAGTGCATGCCCCTGCTTTGTTCCCGAAAGATAAGCAAATTTATGGAGTAGATGAAGCACAGGCGAAGAAACTGGCTGTTGAATTTGTTAGTCGTATGCTGAGTGGCATGCGATTAGTTGATATGAACGGAGAGCCAATTGATTTGGCGACTTCTATAACAGCCTTGCTGGCTGATCCTAATCAGTAATTCGCGTGATGCCATGGAAGGCGATATGACGGTGGCTCCATGAGCGGATTAAACCAGAGCACAATAGCGGCCGGAAGAGAGTATTCCTTAGAAATGGGAAAGGCGCCTGATGGCAACATCAGGGTCTTTATCTATGGCGCGTTTGGTTTGAACACTTCAAGCCCGTCGTCCGGAAGGTGATGTGGCTGCGCACGGAGCTTCCAGCCCTCCTTTCGCGCGCTTCTGGGCCTTTGGTTGACTCCGCCTGGGCGTAGAAGTCGCTCCGCTCGGCACGTTCGATAATGCGCTTTATCGGACGTGGCCTCCGGCTTCCCTCGCTCAAGTAAACATAACAGGTTTGTTTTGTTGCCTTCCCGCCCAACTCCGCTCCCATCGGAGGCTTTCCCGCACTTGATACTTGACCTCATTGACGCATCATCAATTGTTTTGGTGTGGCAGATTCCTTATTCTTTTCCCGAACCGTCTCGCAGGTCCACAACCCCTTCCTTAATCTTGCCTCTATTGTGTCTTCACTGAACAGATGATTAAGACTCCGGCGGACTTCACCAAGATAATATTCGTCTGCGTGCATTGAGTCGAATCTCCGGACAATATCTTCAACCGGCCCAAGCTCGATTCCGATCCATCTTCTCTTCTTAATTTCAGAGACTATATAGGTTGTGCCTGATCCGCCGAACGGATCAAACACGAGGTCCCCTTCATCGGACGCCATCTCGACAATTCGGTCGAGGAGCTTCACAGATAACTCGTTTGCACCTTTGCGTTTTTTGTACTTGGCGTGGCGGACGGGGGGAATGTCGAACCAGACATCGGTAAGATTAATACCCTGCGGGTTCATCTTGTCTTTATATCCGCCGTAATCATTCAGGTCTGCCTTGCAGTTCGGGCATACGGACATGGGGAGCCTGTCCGGGTGAAACGCTCTCGGTTTTGGTCCTTTGCAATAGTACAGCAAAGAATAGTGAGACGGATAGAGTCTTCCCTGTATGGGGAGGCTGTATTTGATATCCACTGAAATCCAATGGCGAAAGGTCAGTTTGGTATTTAAATATCCGGCGAGCGATGTATTCCATTTGGGGAGATTCCAGATAAAAAGACTGCCGCCAGGTTTTAGAACACGGACGCACTCGCGAGCCCACTGTTCGCACCATGTCATGTACTGTTCGCATTTCAGGTTGTCGTCCATCCCCGAGGGGTAGAGTTTTTTGAGGTTAAAGGGTGGGTCCGCGAAAATAAGATCAACACTCTCATCCTGAACGGTAGGCAGTAAATCGAGGCAATCACCCTGGTATAGCCGGCCAAGAGAAGTGTGGAAAACGGGGTCGAGTTGTTTCCCTTCGAGTTCGGCAAAACCGTTTTTCACAAGCTCATAAATCTCTTCGGCGTGGTTTTGGAGCAAGGCTGTCAGCCGGCGATCCAGCCTGCCCATTTTAAGCATCAGCTCAAATTCTGAGACCCCTGCAGTTTTGATGATGGCTCGGAGGTCATGCCCGGACGGAACGAGATTTGCGTCGTCATAATACTTGAGCGCCTGTATGGAAACGCCGCTTTTTTCAGATAACTGCCTGAGCCCAGCGTCAGATTCAATCCCTATAGCTCTCAAAAATCCATCCGAATGATTCATTAACGCCCCCCTGCGCATTTTTTCGATTTACGGGCTAATTTAACATAAAAAAACCGGTTTTATAAACGAACTGGTTGTTTGAAGACTATTGTCCGAAGACCTGAATCCGCGACTAGCAGTATTTTGACCCCGAGGGGGAAAATATATTGAAACCGGAAGATGCATTTGCGCAAGTGCTCCGCCGCTTGAGAAAGGATAAAGGCCTTTCTCAGGAAGAGCTTGCTCATCAAAGCGACCTTGACCGGACGTACATTTCCCTCCTTGAACGTGGATTGCGCCAGCCGTCTCTTTCCAGCATCCTTCGGCTTTCAAAGTCCCTTGGAGTCTCTTCGGCGGATATTCTCGCAGAAGTAGAGGAGAAACTAAATGAAGATTCTCCAACTTAGAGAGCTTATTCGTAGCGGGACCTTCCCCGACTCAGAGCTTAGGACACAAATCTTCATCGAGATCCGTGAATCCATCATTTGTGTCAAGTGGCCGCCGGGATCTGACAAATTCACCTTGTATCCTGAAAAACATAGGAACGGCGTAACTACCATCAAGAAAGGCTGCATGGAATTTCTCAGGGAAAAGGGGTGGCAATTAGAGCAACGAGTTGACTTGGGGAACCGGTTAAAATCGGGTAAAGTTGATGCAGTAAAAACCCTGCCTGACGGTCGGTTTTTCGCCTTAGAGTGGGAGACCGGTAACATCTCATCCAGTCACCGGGCGCTCAATAAATTGGCTATAGGGCTTCTCGATAATCTCCTGGCCGGAGGGGTCTTGGTCCTCCCGTCTCGCGCCATGTACAATTATCTCACTGACCGGGTGGGTAACTATGATGAGATAAGGCCATATTTCCCCGTTTGGGAATGTCTTCAAATCCCCGACGGGTTACTCGCTGTCATCGAGATCGAGCACGACGAACTCTCGCTGTCTGTACCGGTCATAGGAAAAGGCACCGATGGACGAGCATTGCGCTAAATAGAATAGAACCTCCCGCCCCTTTGGTTCAACTTTGGCGCAGGTTCAAAACGCGCCTTACGCAGTCTATGTTTGCTGGTGAAGTCGGGGATTCAAAATATTGAGATATTGCAAAGGAGTCGGCCCGAGACAATTCCCCCATACTACTGAGACAGTTCCAATGCCCGTCACGGTAAGTAGTTGAAATTAAAGGACCATAATTTCATTTTCGGGGTTCATTTTTCCCCTTCTAAGGCAGGAGTTGCCTGAAGAGCGGCGCGCTCGCAACTTTCATTGCCTCCTTTACGAGATATGGCTTTAAAAACTGGTTCCGAGGAGAGGGGTTCCGGTAGGTGCGAGGCCCAACAGGATAGTCTTCGAGCTGGAATTGGAAACTTTTATTCACCCACCCACCTATTCACCGATTCACCTGCTTTTCTTCTTTTTGCGTCTTCCGGTTTCCGCCCGTCTGTTGCGTTATGCAGGTTGATGATTACTCTGAAACTCATGGGGCTGCAAAGTGTACACAGCGGCCAGCATGTCTCCAGTGCAACGTTTGAGGCCAATTTCCCTATCGCCAAAGGGATAGGAGGAACTCCTCTTCCCTGTTTGGTAACTACAACCCAACTACAACCAAAGGAGGACAGCTATGTCCGTTTACAAGATCGTCGAACTCGTTGGAACAAGTCCAACTTCCTGGGAGGAAGCGGCAAAAGACGTCATTGAAACTGCGACCAAGAGCCTGAGGGACATCAGAATTGCTGAGGTGGACAAACTGGACTTGCGGATCGAGAACGGGAAGATTATAGAGTATCGCGCACGCGTGAAGCTCTCCTTCAAGTACGAGGGGACTGAGTGATCAATCGGAGCCGGTTGTCTCCCTCGTCGGCTCGGACGTTTGGGTGATCCCAACTTCCAGGCTGCCAGGGGCAAAGTGGTAAAGAAATATTATCCGCACATCATTATTGATATCCCTAGAGAATGGCCATGATCGGGTGAGGGAAATGTTGTACCCTCCCCCGGCGGGAGGGGCTGGGGAAGGGGGTTCGTCTTTGCCGAGGCTATAAAGGGCGCACTTCGGGATGAAATCGAAGGGACGCAAGGTTTGCGGGACGGATAAAGAATCCACTCTTCGCCAATTCCGGACTTCTTACAGCAATGATTTTGAGGCCAGAACCAACCTTCCAAGCAGGAAAAACGCCAATTCCTGGAAAATCAGCCTTTGATTAGCGAGATGTTACCTTGGCTCGACCCAATGCCGTCAGCTTTAGATTCAAATGCTTTTTTGGTCACGAAGAGCACGAAGGATACACGAAGTGCACGAAGGAAAATCATTGTCAGGGATCTTGTATGAGAAAGGTTTTCGTGTGCTTTCTCTTCTTCGTGTTCGACCAATACTTTTCAGGTTCGAAAGTCCACAAAGGTGCTTCTCCAGGTCGGTTTTCTTTGTGCACCCCTTCGTGTCCCTTCGTGTTCTTCGTGACCCTGGCGGGCCTTCCTGACCGCTCCAAACGCTAGTCTCACGAAGGGGCAGGAGAACTCGAAGTTTGCTTGCTGCTATGCTGCGCTGGGCTTAAGTCCGGCTTAAGCTAACGGCATTGGGCCCGACTCTGCGGCCACGCTTTCTCTCGGATAGAAAAGGGTCTTCCGGCAAATGAGTACCTGCGGTTCGGATTTTTGCCCCGAGGGGCTGCATATAATAGCCCGGGGTCAGAGGAGCGCCACCCTGGGGTTGTGACGTCAACAAGAACCAGTTCTTACCCTGTGGGGTTGCATAGCCGGCCCTTTGATGTTCGAGCACCCTGTGATTTAATCCGAATACTCTTTTTATGTAACCCTTTCAGGGTATTACAATCAATTTGCGGCCCTGTTCTCCCCAGGGTGGCGCGTGCTGACCCTGGGCTACCCTATGCAGCCCTTTCAGGGCAAAAAACTCAAAATCCCCCACAGGGCGAGTTCACAGCAGGCAGGTGCTGCCCTTTTCTCGTCTGCAGGTACTCGGTAGCCGGATGAACCATAGAAAAGACGCCGGAATCTCTCCAGATGCGGCTAGTGAAACAGTGAACAGTGAGCAGTGAGCAGTGAACAGTGAACAGTGAACAGAAAAAAGCCAGTGAACTGTGAACAGTGAACTGTGTCCGGTTCCCGATCCACTAAGCGCTGGTGAATGGACGAATGAGAATTTCCGCCCCACTGTTCCCTGAATTCGGCCTGTATTTGCAGGAAAGCGAATTGAGGGATTGAGGGATTGAGGAATTGAGGGATTCTGCTCACCGTTCACTATTCACTACTCACTATTCACTACTCACTGTTCCCTGAATTTGCAGGAAAGCGAGTTGAGGAATTAAGGAATTAAGGGATTGAGGAATTGAGGGATTGAGGGATTGAGGAATTGAAGGATTCTGCTCACCGTTCACTATTCACTACTCACTATTCACTACTCACTGTTCCCTGAATTTGCAGGAAAGCGAGTTGAGGAATTGAGGGATTGAGGAATTGAGGAATTGAGGGATTCTGCTCACCGTTCACTATTCACTACTCACTATCCACTACTCACTGTTCCCTGTATTTGCAGGAAAGCGAATTTGGAAATAAAAGATGTGCCTGCACTTTTTTCCTTATGCTAAACGGTTGATTATGCCGAAAGAAGTATCGGTATCCACTAATGTCGAAAATGTTGAAAACTCGCTATTCGTTTGATCGGCTGACCCATCGTTCCCTAAGAAGGGAAACAGGCGATCGTTCACGGGCAAACCATGTTGCATCGGCATAGAGGCCGTGCGGGATTGAAACAAAGGAGAGGGGCGTGAATGAGCGATCTTGAAGAGAATACCGGCGCCCGGCCGGGCCCCTGGCCCTGGTACGTCTTGTTGATGACCGGGCATTGCCTTATGGGGTTGTTTCCCTGGCTTATGGTTTTATGGGCGGCCTTCAAGAGGGGGAACAAACGAACTGCTCTTCTCGGCCTTATCGTGAATCTTGCGGTTTACGGACTATTCTCTTTCTATGCGGTCAAAGCCAGGATGCCCTGGTGGTGGTTGAGTTCGTCTTTTTACGTAATCAACCTCGTCTGGGCTATGAGCGCCTGGATTTTCCAAAGGATAATCGTGGGCGGGCGGCCCCCCGCAAGATACATCTGGTCGGAACGATCCACCTGGGTTTCACCATTTGTGATCGGCTTTATCATCGGGGTGAGCCTCTCTATCGTCACTGGGATACCCGGCGCCATGGGCGAGCGATACAGGGCACTGGCGGCGGAGGATATCCTGGGCCGGGGCTCCGTGCTTTGGATTGTTTTGCAGAACGCATACAAGGGCATACCTTTCGGGATGCTCCTGGGGCTTTGGTGGGCTGGAGAACAAAGGCGATTCTCCGTATCTCACATCATCACCTTTCTTTCGGCATACTTTTCAACCCTTCTGTTCATGACGGGCACAGGGCTGTTCCTTATCTTCCTGTTCACCAAAGGGGCCGTGGCCGCCAATTTTCTTTCTCATTCACCGGAGTGGGCCCTGACCCCTCCGTGGGCCACCGGATTGCCCAAAGTGCTGACAATCGTCAGTCAATATGATTTGGATTTGCTGGTTATTCCGCTTCTGTTTGGAGCGGTTCCCCGCATCCGCGATTATTTCAAACGCTTGTTATGGCTGCCTGTGGTGTTGTCGATTTCACTGCCCTTTTTCTATGTGGACAATGCCTGGTGGGGCGTTATTCAGGGCCGGGTATTCTACGATATGTCCTCGAGTGACGAAAGGACCCGCGCCGCTGCCTATGAAACGGCTGACGAACTTCTCATTCGTTACCCCGAACATCTTCATTGGCCCTCTATCGCCGAAGCTGTAGCCCGCTACCGTTACGAATCCGGCCGTTTCGATGCCGCCAAAACGCTGTATCAAACCGTGATTCAACGCTTCAAAGGGTCCAATCGGTGGTACTGGGAAGTCAAAGGGGCTGAAGCCGCTCTTGGCTCGACCGGGTTCGGAGATCCGGGTTGCGTATCACGAATCGATATTCCCGTGATCGGCTATGAGAGTTACCTCACCTCCAACTGGATGGGGCTCCTGTCGGTTATCCGGTATTGGGAAGGCCCGCAGTCTCCTGAATCGAATGTCACGATAAAGCTCAAATCCCTGTCCAAAAGTGATGACAAGATCCAGTTGAACCCACTGGTGACGATAGCCGATTTAGATGATGCCGTTAAGACCCTGAATTATGAAATGGCCATCCTGCCCTCCAGCCTGGCCGAGCTCAAGGCCCTCATTTCCGCGGGAATACCGGTCATACTGGTGGACAAAGAAATGTTCCGTGTGGTTTACGGCTTTGACGGCGGCCGTTCGGCGGTGTTGTTCTACGGGTTTGAATCCCTTTCAGAACAAACTCGACAAGAAGGCCGCGGCGAGGCCAAAGAAATTCTGGCTTTAAAGGCGGAGGGGCACGGCGAAAGCAAAGAGCGGCTGGACCGCATCGGGCGCGAGGCGACCGGCGAATACGCCGTTTCGGCCTGGGACGCAATCAAATACCGGGCCCCCTATATGGTAGCGATCTACCCCCGGTCGAAGGCCCAGGCGCTGGCCGACGCCGTGCAACAGCCCCTCGACTCCATAACCGCAGCAACCAGGGGATATCTCTCGGCCTTTATCGGGCTGGAGTTTTTGCGGCATGCCGACCCGGCACAGGCTTTTGAGTGGGCTAAGATCGGCAGCCGGCTGGTCTCTTCTCCCTTTCCTCTTTATGTCGGCGAACTGTCCCGGTTGTATTGGGAATCGAGGGAGAAGATCGTAGGAACCATACTGCCGTTTCAGGATCAATTCCCGGAGTTGAAAGAAACGGAATTGACATTTGGTGCGGCCGAGAACCGATCCTTCCTCGAAAACGCCCGACACCGGTTCGAAAACGACTTCAAGGAAGGTGCGCTGCCATATTTTCTGCTGGATGCGCTAAAGACGACTCTGGTTTCAAGCGATCCCGACGATCAGGAAATGCTGATAAAGTTGGGGCACGCGCGCGTGGCCCTTGACCCAAGCGATGCGGACGGGTGGAAAACAATGGCCGGCGCTTACGAACATACACAAAACCTGCCGGGCATGATCACCGCTCTAGAGGGCCTCACCACTTTGGAGCCTCTGAATTTCAACGCCAAAATCGATCTCGCCTATGCATTGGTGCTCCAGGGGGAATACGGGAAGGCCGAATCCGCGCTTAAGGAAATCGACCCGGAGAAGGTTAAATATAATGGGGATTATCCCTTCTGCCTCGGAGCGGTCGCGGAAAGGAATAATAACCCTAAGATGGCCCTGGAATACTACGAAGAGGCCATCGAGATGCGCCGCTACAAGGCGGTTTACCATCTGCATTACGGCCGGCTGCTCCTGGCCGGGGGGCGGAAGGAAGAGGCCGCCAAGGCCCTTCGTTGGGCGGCCACAATAGATGCCGAAGGCAGCATAAAGAAGCAGGCGGAACTGCTTCTTTCTCAGATCCCAAACCTTTCATGATTTGAACAGGTCGAGATGAGCGAAGAAAGCAAGGAAACAATTATCCGTCCGATTCATCCTCTCTGGTTCATACCCATATCCCTTGTGGCCGGGTTGGTAACCAGCGGTCCGTTGGCCGGGGCCACCCTGTACCGGTGCGGGTACCGCAGACTGGGATGGGGCATCGGAGCGGGACTAATGCCGATTGGCGTGGCCCTTCTTCTGCTTTGCGGGCTATGGGGCACGCAGTGGTACTGGGTTGCCCTGACCTTGAGCGCCATTCACCTGGTCTGTGGAACCGTGCTTTTCCTGATCGTTCGCAGGCCGTATAAACAATTTCAAGTCAGCCATCCACCGGCATCGCAACGGGGCAGTTATCGAAATACTATTGCGGGTATGGTTGGGGGCGCACTTATAGGCGTATTGATTGGAACTGTCCTCTCGATTCCCTATGAGCTTTTGAGCGACCGGATGTTCTCGACCGTCTTGCCGGTGAGTTTCAATGACACCATGGTCATCTTCAAGGTGTTGGCCGGTGCGGTTTTCCTGGCCCTGACGGGTATTATTGCCGGTGGCCTGCTCGGACGATTCAGACCGGGGATTACCGCCGGGCAGGCGTTCCTTTACAGCATATTTCTGGTCTGGGTTCATCAAAGCTGGATGCTTTGCTTTGACGCAGTTATTGCCGCGCCCGCTTTTCAGGCCCACAGCGCCACACTGAACGGCTTGCAGTCGCTCGTCTTCCCATTTGTCCCGTTGGAGCTTTTGATCGGCTTTTGGTGGACTGTTTTTCTTTTGTTTTTTATTATCTCGTCCCCAAGACTTTCCGGCAAGTTAGTGCGCAGCGGTCTGGTGTTTGCCATGAACGTGGCGGTAGCCGTCACCGTGTCCGTTAATTTCGGATATGTTACGGACCTGCTGCTGGATCTGGGCAAGCATTTCGAGCGAACGGCGCAAACATCGAAGGCTCTTTGGTGCTATGAGCTGAGCCTGAAAAAAGAACCAAAGGAACAAATCGCCTCTTATCTTCAATACCGTATTGCGCTGTTGAACCATAACATGGGCCAGGAGAAAGAAGCCCGCCAGGGTTTCCGGCGGGTCGTGGCGAAATACAACCGGAATGAGTACCTCGTCAAAAAGGCAAACCAATTTCTCGACAGCATGGAGCGCAGGGCGGAAGGAAAGCGCGTGGTGCTGCCCGGGGTTGAAACCAGCACGGAATACAAAGGAGGGTACTGTGTACCCAATTCGCTTGCCCTGGTCATGCGGTATTGGGGGCTTGCAGTCCCGGCGAGGACCATCGGGAGCCGGATTACCGGCCTTGGAGGCGGGACGTTTGTGGTCGATCAGTGCTGGTTTGCCGAGCAGCAGGGATGGCGTCACGATTTTCTACCGATGGCAGGTATTGAAGACATCAAACGTTGCATAGATGCGGGATTTCCGATCCTGGTTTATGTGCCGGCCCATGTGTTGGCCATCGTCGGGTATGATGAAGTCCTGGAAACCTTTATAACCTACGATGTCGCCACCATGGATATCTGGGAAGAGTACGTTCAAAAGGACTTCATTAAATCCTGGAAAAGACAGGCCGCCACCCTTGTTTTGAGCTATCCCCCTGAAAAAGAACAGATGATTCCCGACGATATTCGCCGCAGGCTCGGAGGTCTGAGTGATAATTACCTCCAGTTCCAGCTCCACTATCTTGACAGGCCGAAGGATTCCACCTCGATCGCTCATTTGTCGAAAGCCGCCGGCGCCAAAGGCACATTTTTCTTTGCGGTGACGGCTTTGTACAGGGAGTTTCCAGGTCTGCGGGCATCCCTCGACACGCAATACGACCCAAAGCAGATCGCCGAGTCGATCAAAGAGTACTTCTGGAACGATTTCGATGAGGGGATCAATCTGGCGGGCCAGCGACATGACGAACGCGATGCCATGCCGGACTGGGAGCTGGGCTCTGCCGTTTCCTATCTGATCTGCAATGGACGGTTTGATCTAGCCCAATCTCTCATCTCACGGATCAATGACCAGGGACGTGTCAGCAAAGAGATGTTGGCGGACATTGGGCTGATGGATCTGAGTATAGGTGAGTTTAGCCGCGGGTTGGACCTCATCCGCAACGCCGACATCAAATCAACCTCTTTCTACGCAGGACTGGCCGAATTGAAAGGAGGCAATTCACAGGCGGCCATTCAGGCGCTGGTGAAAACCATCGAAAGGCGTGCCTGAGCATGCTCTTACGAGCTGGGCGGCTCAAAGGCAAAGAAGCGAACCAGGATGGATGACAACGATTTTTTCCTCGATAAAAGAAACGCACTCATCCTGGATGAGTATGGATTTCCTGACGCAGCCATAGCCAATAAAATCCTCGCTCAAATGACCGACTACGGCGAAAGCCGTGAGACGCTCGAAACCAGTTGGGAAAGCTGGATACATCATCTGCCGTTTGATACTTCGGTTGCTGCGGCCCTGGATAAGCTGTACCATGCCCGGCTGTCGAAGCTCACCACTGAAAAAGACGAGGTGCTCTATTACAGACTGACCCGAAAAGAAGCGCTGCTTCAAGATCGGATAAAGCGTTACCAGAAAGCCCTCTTTCTACCGAACGGCGATCGGGAGTCAAACGAAGATGCGGTCCTGACATCACCTTAGCTTTGAATAGCACGACCTCGGTTGACAAAACAGTGATCTGCGAATGGCTTTGACAGACTTGGCAAAAAGCTACTTATAGATGCCCATCATGTCCTCCTGGCCCGAGCGGCCCTGAAACCGTAAGTGGAAGGACAACGCCTGCGCTTTACATCGTTGTGGCAGGGGTGGTATCATGAAATTAATTATCCAGATTACCTGTTGTTGATTAAAGTAGCCATTTCTATTAAGCCTGTCCGTCCCGCTATCGTCGCCTCGCAGAGTCTTTCTCTTTGCTCTTTTTGCTCTCCGTGTTCTCCGTGCCTCCGTGGTAGATGGTTTCTGAGGCTGCCGGCCCGAGTCCCGAAGCGTTTACAATCCGGGGGCCATGGCTGCCTGGCCTTTTTTCTTTAAACCATGATTTTCATGAGAGGAGAGAGTCGAATGGGCACCTGGAAACCTCTGAGCGAAGCCGAGCGGGCCAGGTATTATACGATCGACGAAGACAATCTGGAGTTCCTGGCGAACCGGTACAACCGGGTCAACCGCTGGGTAATTGCGGATATGCTGCGGCGCAGCCGGTACAGATTTCCCGATAAACCTGCACTGATCTTCGGCGATCAAACCCTCACTTACAGCGCCCTCGAAGACGGCTGCAACAAGGTCGCCAACGGCCTCCTGGAACTGGGCGTCGAGCGCTATGACCGGGTGGCCATTCTGGCCCACAACACCATTCACCATGTCTTGACCTGGTTTGGCTGCTGCAAGGCCGGTGCAATTTACCTGGCAGTCAATTATCTATTGCGCGGCAAGGACATCTCCTATTGTATCAACCATTCCGAAAGCAAAGTGTTTATTGTGGAAGATGCCCTTTACGATTTGGTCAAAGATGTCCTGGCCGAGATGCCGACCGTGAAGACCTTGATCTGGTCCGGTCAGGGCAGCGGTAAACCGCCTGTGGATGGGCGGTTCCGGGATTTCGACGCATGGTATCGGAATTGTTCGCCGGAAGAGCCCGACACTATCCTGCACATCGAAGATCCCTGCCAGATGACCTACACCAGCGGCACTGAATCTCTGCCCAAGGGGGTGATCCTGAGTAACCAGGCCCTGATGGCTCAGTACATGGGGGCCATTGTGGACGGCCAGTACGAAGACGATGACCTGAACGTAAACGCTCTTCCCATCTATCACTGCGCCCAGCGGGACGTGTTCTTGAATCCCATCTTCTGGCTGGGCGGCACCAACGTGCTCACGACGCCGGATGTGGGCAGCATTCTCAAGAGCATTGCCGAGTATCGGGCGACCATGTTCTTTGCGCCGCCCACCGTGTGGATCGGCATGCTGAGACATCCGGATTTCGCGCGATTCGACCTCGGCAGTTTAAAAAAATGCTACTACGGCGCCTCCATCATGCCGGTGGAGATCCTCAAGGAAATCTTGAAAAAATTCCCCAAAACCAAAATCTATAACTATTACGGTCAGACGGAACTGGCTCCCTATCATACCGTTCTCAAGGCCAAAGATGCCCTGAACAAACTGGGCTCCGCCGGCATGGCCGGCCTGAACATGGAAAGCCGGCTGGAAAATGAACGGGGAAAAGTCATTGAAGCGGCCGGCAGCCCCGGCGAGATTTGCGGTAAAGGGGCGCACGCCATGATGATGTACTTCAAGGAACCGGATAAGACTGAAGACGCCATGCAGGGCGGCTGGTTTCATTCCGGGGACGTGGGCGTTCTGGACGAGGACCGCTACATTAAAGTGGTGGATCGCATGAAGGACATGATCAAGTCCGGCGGGGAGAATATTTCCACCCGTGAAGTGGAGGAAGTGATCTATCAGGATGCTCGCGTCCAGGAGGTAGCGGTGATCGGCTTGAACCACCCCAAATGGGTGGAAGCCGTCGTCGCCGTGGTGGTTCCGAAACGCGGCGAAACGATTCGGGAGGAGGAGATCGTCACTCTTTGCAGAAGTGAACTGGCTCCCTTCAAAATCCCCAAAGCGGTGCTGTTTCGCGAGGAGTTGCCCAAGACCCCCAGCGGCAAGATCCTCAAAAGAGACATGCGCAAGATCTACCGGGACCTTTTCAATCAGTGAGACCTGGTGTGGAAGTTATCAAAGACCTTTGACAGGATTCGGTATTTTGGGGGGTTCGTTTTTCTGTCGTCGTCCTCCGCATTACTCACCGAGGACGGTTTTAATGGCTTTCTTCAGGGCGCTTACGGTTATAAGCAATGGAACTTACCACCACGGCGGGGCGCTTCTTTGTGGCCGTCTGATCCGTGAAAGGGAACGGAACGAGGACAACGTCGCCGAACTCACAGGCGGTCATAGTCGGCATCGTCGGTGTTGTCCCACACTTCTTGGAAGGTGTTTTCCGAGAGTTTTGCCGCGGCCTGCACCAGGCGTCGATCCTCGTCACGCTGGCGCAAGAAATCCACGAAGTCTTCGACCTCGGCAACTCTTTCCGGCCGGAGAGAGCGGATCTTTTCGATGAGTGTTTGCTCCTGCATTATCTGCCTTTTCATTTTCTATGATCTCTTGACCTTCATCTGACAGAGTCTGGATTTGTATCTTCATTTCTTTATGTATAGCTTTCTTGGGGCTTTTTGTCGAGCATCAGAGCACGGTGTCGGCCATTTCTTTAAATCCCTGACCCGGCAGGGCCGGAACCGGGAAAAAGGAACCTCAATCTATGTCCACTCCCCGTGAGAGCCGGAGGGTGTGGAAAAAGTTTTCCAAAAATAGTATAGTCGATGGCCGGTAAAACCCTTGCGAGTCCGTATCGGTTCACAGGGCTTGGATTGAATAATCATCACGCGGAGACGCGGAGGGCGCGGAGAGAGGCGTCAAACACGGATAAACACAGTTTCACACGGATGAGATCACAAATAAAGAATTCCCACTTCGGTCCTCTTTCGAATTGCAAAGTTATCGCTCCATAGAGGCAGTTTGGAAGCATTCTCGCACTTTTGCTTTTTATCCGTGTGCATCCGTGTTTATCCGTGGTTCATTGTTTTTCTCTGCGTCTCCGCGTCTCCGCGTGATATGCTTTTCGCCCTATAACCTCAATAAACCCGGTCCAGGTTGATGTGGCTATCTAAAATCCATACATACGGCAGGCTTATAAAGTTCAGCCATACGGTTTTTGCCCTTCCGTTCGCCCTGGCGGCCGTGCTGCTTGCAGGCAGGTACTACACGGTGAGCTTCCGCACCTTTGCGCTCATCATGGTCGCAATGGCTTCGGCCAGGTCTGCGGCTATGGGGTTCAACCGGTTCGCCGACTATCGCTATGACCGTCTGAACTCACGCACGGCGAACCGTCCCCATGTGACCGGCCAGGTTGACCTGCCTTCGGTGCTCCTTCTCATTTCCCTTTCGGCGGCTGTTTTCATCGCGTCCGCGGCCCTGCTCGGACGTCTTTGCCTGATTTTGTCCGTGCCGGTGCTGGTGATCCTGTTTTTTTATTCGTTTACAAAAAGGTTCACCTCGCTTTGCCACCTGGTCCTGGGTTTCGGCATCGGGCTTGCCCCCGCCGGGGTCTGGGTAGCTGTCAGCGGCCATTTGGAGTGGAAGATACTTTTGCTCTCCATTGCGCTTATGACTTACATCGCGGGCTTTGATATCCTGTATTCGTGCCAAGACATAGAATTTGACCGGGACCAGGACCTGTTTTCGATGCCCGCCTGCTGGGGGGCGCCAAGAGCGCTTCATTTCTCCACCGGGCTGCACGCGCTCACGGTTGTCTTTCTGCTTCTGGTCTATTTTGCCTTCGATCTCGGAAAGATTTATCTACTCTTTCTTCTGCTCATCAGCGCCCTGATCTTCGCCGAACACAAGCTCGTCCGGCCCGATTGCCTGGACAAGGTGAACGTCGCCTTTTTCCACGTAAACAGCGCAATATCCATTCTGCTCTTCCTGGGGGTCCTGGCCGGGACGTGGTATATGTGAGGAAGGGATTGAAGGATTGAGGGATTGAAGGATTGAGGAATTGAAGGATTGAGGAATTGAAGGATTGAAGGATTGAAGGATTGAGGGATTGAAGGATTGAAGGGTTGAAGGATTGAAGGGTTGAGGAATTGAGGAATTAAATCCGTAAATCCCTAAATTCCTAAATTCTTAAATCCCTCAATTCCTGAATCCCTGAGTTTTCTTTCCGGTTTTCCTCTGCGTTCTCTGCGCCCTCTGCGGTGAATAGGTATTTAAATGAAAAGAGCATACCAGAACCTGGGTGAATTCATATCGGAGCTGGAAAGAGCGGGGGAGTTGCTCCGCATAAAGGCCCCTGTCTCCTGTGACCTGGAAATTACGCACATTACCGACCTGGCGTCCAAGGCTCCGCGAGGCGGCAAAGCCCTGCTGTTCGAGAATGTGAGGGAATCGCGCTTTCCCGTCCTGACCAACGCTTTCGGGAGCGAGCGCCGGATCTGCATGGCCCTTGGAACCGACTCCCTGGACGGACTTGCCCGCAGGATCGAGCGCTTCGTGCGTATAGAGCCTCCCAAATCGCTAAGGCAGATGGCAAAGCTTCTTCCGATGGGGATAGACCTGATCAGGTTTTTGCCCCGGAAGACCCGGAAGGCCCCCTGCCAGGAGGTAATATACCGGGGAGACGAGATCGACCTCTCCATGCTGCCGGTCCTCAAGTGCTGGCCCGGGGACGGCGGCCCCTTCGTCACGCTTCCGGTCGTGATTACGCGAAGCATGGAAACGGGCAGGCGAAACGCAGGTATGTACCGCCTCCAGGTTTTTGACCGTAATACTACGGGGATGCATTGGCACATCCACAAGGACGGTTCGCACTATTTCCAGGAGTACCGCAAGGCTCGAAAACGCATGCCGGTTGCGGTCGCGATCGGGACCGATCCGGCGGTAACCTACGCCGCGACCGCCCCTCTTCCCCGGGGAGTGGACGAGATGATCCTGGCGGGCTTTATCCGGCAAAGACCTGTTCAGATGACCCGCTGCGTCTCAGTTGACCTGGAAGTTCCGGCTGAGGCCGAATTCGTACTCGAAGGGTACGTGGACCCGGATGAACTCCGGCTGGAAGGGCCATTTGGCGACCACACCGGGTACTACTCGCTGGTTGGAGAGTATCCGGTCTTTCACCTGACAGCGCTGACTCACCGTCGAAATCCCGTTTACGCCGCGACCGTCGTAGGGCGGCCCCCGATGGAAGACTGCTGGCTTGCCAAAGCGACCGAGCGCATATTCCTCCCGCTGCTTGGAGCAATTCATCCCGAGGTGCGCGATTTCTGGATGCCCTGGGAAGGGGTGTTTCACAACATCGTGGTAATGGCAATCGATAAGGAATATCCGGGGCACGCCCGCAGGATCATGAGCGCGGTCTGGGGGCAGGGGCAGATGAGTTTCTCCAAGGCCGTCGTGCTTGTGGACGGTGGAGTTTCGCTGAAAAACCCCCGCAAGGTCTTTGAGACGATTTTGAATAATCTGGACCTGGAAAGCGATATCTATATCACGGAAGGGGTCCTGGACGTGCTGGACCATAGCGCCCCGGAACCGCTTTTCGGCGCCAAGATAGGAATCGACGCGACTGGAAGGCGCCCGGATGAAAGGCCCAGGCCGGCGCCCGCCCAGCGGGCGGTTGGGGGGGCTGTGGAGATCCCGGCCGGGGAGGCTATCGAAAAAAGCATACGGAATACATCTCGCCTGCTGGTCGGATTTCATTGTCCGGCGATTGACGTTCGAAACCGCCTGCTGCTCCTTAATTTCGCGAAAGACGGGACCACTTCGGGCAGGAGCCTGTCTGAGAAGCTGCTGGGAAAACGGGCGCTAAAGGCTTTCTCGATTCTGGTTCTACTGGACTCCGGAATCGACCTTCGCGATTATTCGCTCGTGCTCTGGAAGGTGTTTAACAATGTCGATCCCAGGAGGGACATCCTGAGGCAAGGCGGGCGGATTGTCATCGACGCCACCAGAAAGGGCGCCGAAGACGGCCACACCCGTCCCTGGCCCGACGACATCGAAATGACCCCTGAAGTTGCCGGCAGGGTCAAAGAGCGGGCAAAAGAGCTGGCGATAGAGGAGTTTCTGGCGTAGCGCAACCCCGGGCCGCAACCAAAAGACGAAAAGCATTCACCACAGAGGACGTACGATAATTCCAAGAACCCGGTGGCCTGCTCCGAGAGGCTAGGGTCGATCTTTAGAGAGCGCGGAGAAAAGATTAGACAGGATTAACAGGATTTACAGGATTGAAAAATAATTGCGTACCTATGATTTCTTCCGCCAAGGCTGCATCCAGTCATCTTTCCATTCTTTTCTGTAAATCTTGTAAATCCTGTTAATCCTGTCAAAATGTTCTTAGAGCCTGGTGATAACCCGGCTTTGCAAAAAACTTCATCCCCCCTCGTCGAAGCCTTTCCCAGCCTTGACCGGCAAAAGAGGGTCTCGCCCGATTTGCATTGAAAGATGCACCGAAAAGCTGTATAATCACTCGATTTTGTAAGCAGTTTCAATGGTTTATTTGCTAGAACCCAATTCGTGCCGCATGAAGATTGCCTGGACTTAAAGCGGACAGAGGAATTCAGTTTATGCAGGATATGAACGTGCAGCCCAGTTTCCCCCCGGACGATTACAACGCTCAACAGATAACTGTGCTGGAAGGCTTGAGCGCGGTGCGCGTGCGCCCCTCAATGTACATTGGCAATGTCTCCACCGAAGGTCTGCATCATCTTGTCTACGAAGTTGTTGACAACAGCATAGACGAGGCTCTCGCGGGCCATTGCAACCACATTCGAGTACAGATTCACCTGGACAGCTCGATTACGGTGGACGACAACGGCCGAGGCATTCCGGTGGACCTTCACGAAAAAGAAAACCTCCCGGCCCTGACTGTCGTAATGACAAAGCTTCACGCGGGCGGGAAGTTCGACGATTCGAGCTACAAAGTCTCCGGCGGTCTCCACGGTGTGGGCGTATCGGTGGTAAACGCCCTGAGCGAGTACCTGGAAGTCGAAGTCCGGCGCGACGGCAAGGTTTACTTTCAGCGCTTCGAGCGCGGCGAGCCGAAAACGGGGCTTCTGATAAAGGGCGAGACCCAAAAGCGGGGGACCAGAGTAACATTCAAGGCGGACCCGCTCATTTTCGAGGAAACCGAAATAAGCTTCGACATAATTGCGGAGCGCATGAGAGAGCTTGCTTTCCTTAACAGCGGGGTTCGAATCGAGCTCGTCGACGAGCGCGTTCCAAAAGATAAGGTTTTCTATTATGAAGGCGGTCTTGTCTCGTTTGTGGAATATCTGAACAGGAATAAGGAGCCGATTTTCCCCGAAGTCATTTCCATATCGGGTGACAGGCAGGGGATTTCGGCCGCGGTCGCCCTCCAATATAACGGCACATATAACGAGAAGATCTTCACCTTTGCCAACAACATCAACACCAAAGAGGGCGGGACTCACCTTGTCGGCTTCAAAGCCGGCCTTACGAGGTCGATCAAGCAGTATGCGACCCAGAACAAATCGATCAAGCAGCCGGACCTGGAGAAACTGATTGGCGATGATGTGCGCGAAGGCATGACGGCGGTGGTCAGCGTCAAGATTTCTCAGCCCCAGTTTGAAGGCCAGACCAAGACCAAGCTCGGAAACAGCGAGGTGAAGGGGCTGGTGGAAAATCTCGTCTACGAGAAGCTCTCCATCTTTTTTGAAGAAAATCCGAAAATAATCCGCGCCATCCTCGACAAGGTCATGGACGCGGCGAGAGCTCGCGAGGCCGCCCGGCGCGCAAAAGAGCTTACCCGGAGAAAGGGCGTGCTCGGCGACCACTCTCTTCCCGGAAAACTTGCCGACTGCCAGGAGCGCGATCCCTCGAAGAGCGAAATCTTCATCGTGGAGGGCGATTCGGCAGGAGGTTCCGCAAAACAGGGCAGAAACAGGGCTTTTCAGGCCATACTGCCGCTGCGGGGCAAGATACTGAACGTCGAGAAGTCGCGCTTCGACAAGATGCTGGAAAACCAGGAAATCCGGAACATGATTTCCGCCCTGGGCACAGGCATCGGCAAGGACGAATTCAATCCCGATAAGGCGCGCTATCATTATATAGTCATAATGACGGACGCCGACGTGGACGGAGCGCACATCCGAACCCTTCTGCTGACGTTTTTCTTCCGCCAGATGCCCGAACTGATCGCGCTCGGATACCTCTATATAGCGCAGCCGCCGCTCTACCGGCTGGCGGTTGGAAAAGCAGAGCACTACCTCAAGGACGAAGACAGCCTAAATGCTTTTCTACTCAAGCGCGCATCCGAGAAGAAACAGGTTTTTTTGCCTGGCAGCGATCAGCCGCTTACCCCGGAGCAGCTCACGGGCCTTCTCAAGACATTCTCCCGGTATGATGAATGGCTCGATCGCCAGTCAAGGAGAGGAATGTCCAAGAAGCTGCTCGAACAGATCATCCGCATCTTCGATGAAAACGGCCTGGAGGACGCAGAGCAGGATCACTCGGCCTCGGTTCTCAAGGCAAAACTCGAAGAGTCCGGGTACGAGGTGGTTTCCGTTGAAGCCGAAGAGGAGCATCTCGGTTACGATCTGGATGTTATAGAACTCTCCAACGGCCACAAGAAAAAGCGGATCAGCTACGATTTCCTGGTGTCGGTCGAATTCCGCAAACTGCTCTCACTTTACAGAACACTCTCACTTCTGCACGCTGTCCCGTATGTTGTGCAGGATAGCCAGGGCCAGACGAACTTCGACGATCCCAGGGCCTTTTTTCAGCACCTCATGGACGAGGCCAGGAAAGGCACCTCGATCCAGAGGTATAAAGGCCTCGGTGAAATGAACCCCGAGCAGCTCTGGCATACCACCATGGACCCGGAGAAAAGGACGCTGCTTCAGGTGAGGGTCGATGACCAGGTGCTCGCCGATGAGCTTTTTACTACCCTTATGGGGGACCCGGTGGAACCGAGGCGCGAGTTTATCCAGGTAAACGCGCTCGATTTTCGAGAACTGGATATTTAGGTGGGATTGAGGGATTGAGGAATTGAAGGATTGAGGGATTGAGGGATCGAAGAATCCCGAAGTTCCTGAATTATTTTGAGGAGTTGAGGAATTAAAGTATGGATCTCAGGCCCATAAACATTGCCGACGAAATAAAGCTTTCCTATCTCGATTACGCTATGAGCGTCATAATCGGGCGCGCCATACCCGACGTGCGCGACGGCCTAAAGCCCGTCCACCGGCGCATTCTCTTTTCGATGCACGAAGTCAATAACGACTACAACAAGCCCTACAAGAAGTCGGCGCGCATCGTCGGCGACGTAATGGGTAAGTATCACCCGCACGGAGATGCGGCCATCTACGATGCGACCGTTCGCATGGCCCAGGATTTTTCCATGCGCCACCCGCTCATAGACGGCCAGGGCAACTTCGGATCGGTGGACGGCGATCCGGCGGCTGCCATGCGGTACACCGAAATCCGGATGTCGAAACTGGGCATGGAGTTCATGCGGGACATAGAGAAGGAAACGGTCCCGTTCCAGCCAAACTACGACAACACAATCCTCGAGCCGGTGGTATTGCCGACCCGGGTGCCAAGTCTGCTCCTCAACGGCTCATCGGGCATAGCTGTCGGAATGGCGACGAACATCCCTCCGCATAACTTGAGCGAACTGTGCAGCGGACTTCTCGCGCTCCTCGATAACCCCGACACCACAGTGAAGGAGCTCATGCGCTTCATTCCGGGTCCGGACTTTCCGACTGCCGGATTTCTTCACGGATGTGAGGGGATTGCGGAAGCCTACGAGACCGGTAAAGGCACGGTCAAGATGCGCGGCCGGGTGGATGTCGAGGAATCGGGCAGAAAGCAGCACCTCATCATCACCGAGCTTCCCTTCCAGGTGAACAAGGCAAGGCTGCTCGAACGCATAGCCGAACTGGTAAAGTTGAAGAGAATAGAGGGAATCACGGACATCCGCGACGAATCCGACCGCCACGGGATGCGGGTCGTCCTAACCCTGCGCCAGGGCGACGAGCCCAAAGTGGTCGAAAACCAGCTCTACAAGAACACAGCGCTCGAGAGCTCTTTCGGCATCATCATGCTCGCCGTGGTGGATAACAGGCCCGAGGTCATGAACCTCAGAGAAATCCTGCAGCATTTTATCGATTTTCGCCGTGAGGTCGTTGTAAAGCGTACGCAGTTCGAACTGAGGCAGGCTGAAAAGCGTGCGCATATTTTGGAAGGATTGAAAAAAGCGCTCGATAATCTCGACGCCGTGATCAAACTTATCCGTTCGGCGCAGAATCCGCCTGAAGCCAAGCGGGGCCTCATCGAGCAGTTCGACTTCACAGACATCCAGGCGCAGGAAATCCTGAACATGAGACTCCAGCGCCTGACGGGTCTCGAGCGCGAAAAGATCATGCAGGACTACCAGGATATTATCCGGGAGATAGAGCGTCTGAAGGGGATACTTTCCTCGGCCGCTGCCGTCGACCAGGTTATCCGTGAAGAAATACAGGAGCTGATGAACGAATTCGGCGACCTGCGCAAGACGGAGATCATTCCCGATGCGGGGAATATCTGCATCGAGGACCTCATTCCCAATGAGGAAATGGTGGTGACCATCTCCAGGGCGGGCTACATAAAGAGGACCTCGCTTTCGATCTACCGCTACCAGAGGCGCGGCGGCAAGGGGCGAACCGGGATGAGCACCCGCGAAGAGGACGTCGTGACCTGCCTCTTTACGGCGATGGCGCACAACTACCTTCTCATTTTCACCAACCGGGGGCAGGTATTCTGGCTAAAAGTCTATGAAATACCCGAAGTCGGGCCTTCGGCGCTGGGAAAAGCCGTGGTGAATCTGCTTCCCCTCCAGCAGGGTGAAAAGATACAAACTATCCTGCCGGTGAGTGAGTTCTCACCCGGCCATTTTGCAGTAATGGCGACAAAGAACGGCATCGTCAAGAAAAGCGATCTCTCCGCCTATTCCAACCCTCGTTCAAGCGGTATCCGGGCGATCAATATGGACGACGACGACGAGCTTATCTCGGTGGTAATCACCGACGGTCAGCGCGATCTTTTCCTCATGAGCCGCAAGGGCAAGTGTATCCGGGTAAAGGAAGATGAGTTTCGTCCGCTCGGACGCGTAAGCCGCGGCATCCGAGGCATGAACGTCAAAGGCACCGAACTGGTCGGCATGGATGTAATCGATCCCCAAAAGTGCATGCTCGTGGTTACGGAAAAGGGATTCGGAAAGCGCACGACCGAGGAAAGCTACCGGCCCCAGGGCCGCGGGGGGCAGGGAGTGCTCAATATAAAGGTAACCGAACGAAACGGACAGGTGATCGGCTTCCGGCAGGTTGGAGAAGAAAACGGAATCATGCTGATTACTGACAGGGGCCGCCTCATAAGAATGCCTGTTTCCCAGATAAGCATTATCGGGCGGGTAACCCAGGGAGTCAAACTGATCGGCCTTCCCGAAGGCGAGAAAGTGGTGGACCTGACCGTGCTCGACGAAACTGAAGATACAAGAGAAGATATAAGAGACGATACGACAGAAGATACAACTGAAGATACAAGAGAGGAAGATTAGAATTGCTTAGCGCTAACGGGCCGGTAGGCGTAATCGGGGCTGGAAGCTGGGGGACTACCCTTGCCCATCTGCTTGCCGCCAAAGGTTTGAAAGTCAATCTCTGGGTGTTTGAAGAGGAGCTGTGCGAGACAATCCGCAATACGGGCGAAAACAGCATTTATCTTCCGGGACACCGCCTCCATGAAGACGTTTGCCCTCGAAATTCGCTGGAGGAAGTGGCAAGGGCAAGCCGTTTGCTTGTCATGGTCATTCCTTCCCACGTATATCGCGGGGTCGTCATGCGGATGCTCCCGCATCTGCGCGAAGACGCCATAATCGTGAACGCGACCAAGGGCATCGAGAATGACACTCTGCTGACCATGTCCGGCATCTGGAAAGAAGTCCTGCCACCGCAAAGCCGAGTGCAGACGCTCTGCCTCTCAGGCCCCTCCTTCGCCAAGGAAGTAATGCGGGGCATTCCGACGGCCGTAACGCTTGCCGGTCAAAACCTGGAGATCACCCGGCAAGTCCAGCAGGTGCTCTCGACGGGCAGGTTCCGCATCTACACGAGCCTCGATGTTACGGGAGTTGAAATCGCCGGGGCCTCCAAAAATGTCATAGCCCTTGCGGCGGGCGCCTGTGACGGACTCTCTTTCGGATACAATACCCGGGCGGCCTTGATCACGCGCGGCCTGGCCGAAATATCGAGGCTTGGCGTCAAAATGGGCGCTCACCCCCTCACTTTCTCCGGCCTTGCCGGGATAGGGGATCTGCTGCTTACCTGCACCGGCGATCTGAGTCGAAACCGCACGGTTGGAATGCAACTAGGGCAGGGCAGAAAGCTCGATGAAATTCTCGGCGGAATGCGGCAGGTGGCCGAGGGAGTCAGCACCGCCAAATCGATTCACTTCCTTGCCAAAAAAATGGAGGTGGAGATGCCCATATGCCAGCAGGTCTATAGCGTGCTCTACGAGGGGAAGGACCCGATGCTGGTAGTAAGCGAGCTTATGGAACGGGACCTCAAGCACGAGCTCGAATACGACCCTGAAATTTGCATCGTGAATGATAAAATCGGGAATTAGTTGTCAGTTTTTAGTTTTTTGTTATTAGTTTTTAGTTGTTAGTTGGGGCTCCATTCGTACCTGCGTCTAATCTGGTGTTCCCTGGGTGGGACTCCGTCATGCAGCCGCAGAAATCATTGCACCACAGAGACACAGAGAACTCAGAGAAAAGATTTGTTAGACAGGATTAATAGACAAGGCTATTTCTAAGCCCTCAGACCTTTGTTGATCTTGTTGAATTTTGGTTTTCTCTGTGTTCTCTGTGCCTCTGTGGTGGACCGGTATTTTCCTGCCACTCGCTTATAAGTCACAATAATATCCATAGACAAAGGGGCAATGAAATGAGCGATAAAGAAAATCTGCTGAGTGACGCTTTTCAAGTGTTCATGCAGGAAGCCCCACAGCACGCCAAGTCATGGATGACCGCAGTCCGGAATCTCGGCGACGCAAGCGCCCTGGATAAGAAAACGGAAAGCCTTGCATACCTGGCGGTCTTGTCGGCATTGCGTCTGGAGAGCGGCATTCCATTCCATGTAGCGATTGCAAAAGAGGCCGGCGCGTCGCGCGACGAGGTGATCAGTGCGATACTGGTCGGTTTACCGGCGGCAGGCAATGCCGTCATGCGGGCTTTGCCCGTTGCCATTCAAGCTTACGACTCACACAAGGCCTGCCCATGAAGGAGTCAAAGTTAAATAGGGCCTGGCATAGTGCGCACCGGATGCCAGTCAACGCAACAATGGAACAAAGACTGGAATGGCATCTCGATCATGTCAAGTACTGTGGGTGCCGCCCCATTCCCGCAAAGATTGCTGAAGAATTGGAAAAAAGAGGTATATCCCCGCCTAACAAATCGCTCAGGCAAGAATGACAGAAAAATCCGCCCGAGGCTTCGCTTTGGGCTCCTTCGTGGTCGAGAATCTATCGACGCTCCCCGAGGCGCATGCGCTCCAGGTTCTTCGTGGTGAATGCCTGCCAATTCTGCTTACGTGCTGCTCACCGTCCCCGAAACGCCCACCCGGCTTAAAGTATGATTATCTTTAAGAAAGTGTGAGGCTTTCGATTTCCAACTAAAATGCATAACCATCTCCATGTGGCAGGAAGGAGGCCGCATATGGATTTTGTCTTGAAAGACGAGATCAGGGAACTCATGCAAATGAGGGACGATTACAGTGTTTCTGTTTACCTGCCGACCCATCGCGCCGGGCGGGAAACCGAACAGGACCCCATCCGGTTGGATAACCTTCTTCGAGGCGCCGAAAAGGAACTGGCGGCGAGGGGAATGCGCTCTGCAGACGCCAGGAACCTTCTCGAACCCGCTTTCAATCTTAAGAAAGAAGGCTTTTTCAACCGCCGCCTGGCTGACGGGCTGAGTATTCTCATATCCAAAGACCTGTTCAAAAGCTTTCGGCTGCCGATCCATTTCGATGAACGGGTCTCAGTGGGCCGGCAATTCTACCTAAGGCCGCTCGTGCCGATGCTGCACTGCTGCAAGAGGTTTCTCATCCTGGCGGTGAGCCGCAAAAGCGTTCGGCTCTTGGAGTGCACTGAATTCGGGCTGAATGAAATTGAGCTGAAAAATGTCCCGCAGAGCATGCGCGAAGCACTCGGTTACGATCAGGAGTCAGCTCCTTTTTTCCGGATGGCAGCCCAGGCTTCCAACTCCGGGGCCGTCTCCATGACCCACGGACACGGGGGTGGCGAAGAATCGGAAAAGGAGCACCTATGGCACTATTTTCAGATTTTGAAGGACAGTCTCCATCCGCATCTGAGGGAAGAAAATTTACCCCTTGTCTTTGCGGGCGTGGATTATCTTTATCCGATGTTCAAGCTGGTGGATGTATATAAAAATACCGTGGGTATTATCGAGGGAAACCCCGACGGCCTGGATTCGCAAGAGCTTCTCAGGCGAGGCTTGCCGGCGGTATCGCCGTATTTTCGAAAGGAACAGGAGCAGGCAGTCGAGCGTTACGAGAATCATTTGGGAGGATCGCTTGCATCCGAGCGTATAGAGGAAATTTTGCCGAGCGCCGCTGCGGGAAGAATTGACACGCTTTTTGAGGACATCGGCGTACAGAAATGGGGAAAATACGACCCCGTTTCGGGGCAGGTCGAGGTTCACTCCGGGCAACAAAACGGGGATGAAGAGCTGCTCGATGCGGCCTTCACACAAACGTATTTAAACGGGGGCAACATCTACGCGCTCGACTCGGCGCAAATGCCGGGCGATAGCGGGGTTGCCGCTATTTTCAGGTACTGATGGTCTGCCTAGAGACACCACTGCCGCAGTTTGTCGATCATCGGATAATTGGTGAGGTCGTGGTGGATGGGGGTTACCGAGATGTACCCCAGGGCCAGCGCATGGGAGTCCGCATCGCTGTTTTCGTCCTGCTGGACAGATGTGTTTGTCAGCCAGTAATAGACATGACTTCGCGGGTCTATCCGGCGATCGTACCTTTCAATGCACTTGAGATTTCCCTGCCGGGTTACGCTGACTCCGCGGATTTTGCCGGCTGGCAGGTCCGGGATGTTGACATTGAGGCATACGCCGGGCGGCAGCCCCTCTTTTCCAACCATGGCGACAAGTTTGGGAATGAATTCGGTTGCGGCGCTGAAACTAACGGGCTTGAAGGAATCGATTGAGACGGCTATCGCGGGAATGCCAAGAACGGCCGCTTCTGTTGCAGCGGAAACCGTGCCCGAGTAGATTACGTTTACTCCCACGTTGGCCCCGAGGTTGATGCCTGATACGACAATCTCGGGAGGCGGGTCCATCAGTTCGCTTACCGCGATTTTTACACAGTCGGCCGGGGTCCCCTTCAGGGCGTGCCCAAAAAAATGGCCGTTTCGGTTTACCAGGTTGACGCGCAGGGGGTCGAGCCAGGTAATCGCGTGCCCCACGGCGCTCTGTTCGGTTTCCGGGGCGACAACGGTGACCTCATGCTTCAGGGACAGCGCCTCGTAGAGAGTCTCTATTCCTTTTGAAAAAATCCCATCGTCATTAGTCAGAAGAATCTTCATAATATTCGAGTTCAGCCTTCACTTTCATTGCGTTTCTTGCCGCTTCGATGCCCAGTTCCAGGGCTTTCCTGTAGAAGTCTTCGGTCCCGCGCTCAATCCGGCTCATCACCGCCGCCTCCAGGCTGCTCAGCGAGACAGCCCCCGAAAGGGTCGCAAGAGCACCAAGGGCGATGATGTTCGCGCCTATCTCTTTTCCCAGCTTTTCGCGGGCTATCTGTGTAAACGGGATTGCAACGGCCCGCGTAGTTGGAAGCTGGCTGACCAGAGTCGAATCAACTATTAGCATTCCTGCCGGTTTGAGGTCAAAAAAATAAGCGTCGCATGATTTCTGGCTCATGGCCAGCAGCAGGTCAGGTTTTATGGCCTCCGGATAGTCTATTTCCCGGTCGCTTATCACAACCTCCGCCTTGCTCGCCCCTCCTCGAGCCTCCGGGCCGTAGCTCTGGGTTTGACAAACGTATTTCCCGTCATGTATCCCAGCCGCCTCAGCGAGAATGATCCCGGCGAAAATCAGGCCCTGCCCTCCGGTGCCGCTCAGTCGTATTTCATATCTTTCCATCGGGTTTCTCCCGTCCCGACACCATGGCCCGCGCCGCCTGCCGCACCTTTTCATATTCCTGGGTATAGACGGGCAGGTCCCGGTCGGCCAGAATGCCTATCGTGAATTTTCCCCGGAGCTGCTCTTCTGTCATCTCTTTGGCTTTTTCCACCCGAACCGCTGATTCCTTCTGCCAGCGAAGCATCTCCACCGCTGTGCCCATACGGTTTCTTCTTCCGTACTGGGTATGGCAGTGGGTGACTGCCTCGACCACGGCGAACCCCCGCTTGACAATGGCCCCGGCGATAAGCTCATCGAGCATGGAAGCATGATAGACCGTGCCCCTGGACACCATGCTCGCCCCGGCCGTTACGGCCAGTTCTGCAATCGAGAAGGCATGTTCGACGTTTCCGTAAAGCGCGGTTGTGGCAATCGCCCCATACGGGGTTGTGGGCGAATATTGCCCGCCCGTCATTCCGTAGATGTTATTGTTGACGACGATGGCGGTAAGGTCCAGATTGCGCCGGGCGGCATGGATGAAGTGGTTGCCTCCGATTGCCGTGGCGTCGCCGTCGCCCATTATCACGATGACGTTGAGCTTGGGGTTGCCGAGCTTTATGCCGGTGGCGAATGTAAGAGCGCGTCCGTGTGTCGTGTGCAGGGTGTTGAAATCGACGTAAACGGATATCCTCCCCGAACACCCTATACCGGAGACTATGACGATCTCGTCTTTTTCCAGTCCCGTAGCGTCGATTGCCCGGATGAGCGATCCGAGCAGGATGCCGTTTCCGCATCCGGGGCACCAGACGTGGGGAAACCTCTTATCATGGCGCAGGTATTTGTGAACCAGCATTGTTAAGATCCTGAATCAGTTTTTAGTTTTGAGTACTAAAAACTCAAAACTCCTCACATCCTGAGCAGGCGAATCAGGATTTCGTTCGGTGTTATCAGGTTGCCGTCTATGCGGTTCAGGGTTTCAACCCGGGTCGCACCCTCGTTTACTCTTTTGACCTCTCGAGACATCTGCCCCATGTTCAGTTCCGGGACGAGCACAGCCCTGACTCGCCGCAAAACCGGTTCAACGGCTTGTCTCGGAAAAGGCCAGAGCGTTACGAGCTGAATAAGTCCTGCCTTAACTCCTCGTTCGCGAGCCTCTCTTACCGCCCTGCGCGCCGAACGCGCCACGGAACCATAGGCAATCACCAGCACCTCTGCATCCTCGGTCATTTCTTCTTCTATTTTCATAATGTCGAAGAAGTGCAGGGTGATCTTTCTGAAAATGCGGTTCGAGAATGCAGCGATCTCGTCCTGGCGTTCGGTTGGAAAGCCACGCACATCGTGAATGAGTCCGGTTACGTGATACCTGTAGCCGTCGCCGAACACACTCATCGGCGGGACCCCTCGGCTGTTGTCCTCGTAAGGTATGTACCAATCGGGAGGCATATTGGGCCTTATGCGGTCGATTACCTCTACCTCTTCGGGACGGGGCAAATAGATTTTTTCCCGCGTGTGTGCGACGACCTCATCGGCCAACACGATCACAGGGGTGCGGTATTTTTCGGACAGGTTGAATGCCCGGACTGTAGTAGTGAAGCAATCCTGGGTCGTGGATACGGCCAGAACGATTATCGGGTGGTCTCCGTGAGTTCCCCACCGCGCCTGCATCACGTCGCCCTGGCTGACTTTAGTGGGCAGCCCCGTGCTTGGACCTCCGCGCATGACGTTCACGATTACGCATGGGACCTCGGCGGTGCAGGCAAAACCGAGGTTTTCCTGCATTAGAGAAAACCCGGGGCCGCTGGTAGCCGTCATCGACTTCACCCCGGCAAGGGAAGCCCCGATAACAGCGCCAAGGCTTGCGATCTCATCCTCCATCTGTATGAAGGTGCCGTCGACAGCGGGCAGCCTGTATGACATCACCTCGCTGATTTCGGTGGCCGGAGTTATGGGGTAGCCGGCAAAGAAACGGCAGCCCGCGGCAAGTGCACCCTCTACTATGGCCTCGTTGCCCTGGAGAAGAAGCTGACGCCCGGGAGGTCTTTTTGCTGTCAAGCCGGGTCTCCCTTTAGCAGATCTCTTTCGTGGACGCTTATGGCAAAATCCGGGCAGTGGAGTTCACACCAGCGGCACCCGGTGCACCGGCGTGAATCGATGCTCGTCGGAGCGCCCTCCTCGTCCAGACGGATGCATTCACGCGGGCAAAAAGCTGCACAGATACCGCAGGATTTGCACCAGTCTCGAAAAATATCTATCTCGAAGCATTTCCTGTTCTTTGGCGCATCCCCGGCTGCAGTCCGTTTTTCTTTCTCGGATTGGCTCGCGCCCCTGCTCTTGCGCCGTTGAGCCCCTTTGCCCGTCTGTTGATCGCTTTCCATAGGCCCTCGGGATAAAAAATATTTGTGACAGCTTGTATTTATAAACGAAAATAGCAGTTTTGAACAGAGGAGGCAGGGCGCGGAGCAAATCAATATTCCCGTTTCCGTATGGACACTCGCTCAGAAAAGAGATTTTTCGCCGTAATTTTTCGACATAAAAAAAACAAAAATAAAAGATTTCTAAACCGGAAAATGGATGTTGAAATACGAGGTCTGATATTTGACTTCTGCCTTTGGGAGGTCTATCCTGCATACAATTGCAAAAGGGGCTCCGGGTTAATATTCCAACCCGGCCTTGAGTAGTTTGTGAGTTTTAAATTTATCAGCCGTCCGGCCTAAGATCAGGTCAAACGTCCTGTTGCAGGTTTTAGGTATCTGACATCCAATTGTGAGAAAGGGCATGACGATGAAAAGGGCACCATTTTACGTGACCGTGGCCGCAATCCTTCTTCTTCTCGCCTCCTGCTCTTCTGTCCCGCAGCTCGCCCAGTTCAAGCCGCTTTTGGAAGGCGAGGCGAGGCTGACCGGAATAGAAATGCCGGAATACGTCCGCGAAAACCTGCCCTACGAGGTAATTCTGAGAATCGATTCCGAAGTGACGCCGCAAATCACGAGGGCCTGTTTCCGCTGGTTGTCGGAGGATATTGCTTCCAACTCGCCGTCTCTTTCCTGCTATGCGAACAACGGAACTTACGGGCCCGGTGGCCAGTGTGTCACTTCGACCGCCGCGGTACTCCCTGGTTCCTCTTCATTTTGCGTCGATGCCTCAGATATAAGGACCGACGTCCCCGGAAGGCTTTATGTCAAGATCCGTCCGGTCGGTCTAAGTGCCAGCTACAATAAGCTCGAGTGCCGAGTCGAGTATATCTCCGGCGGACAGGTGCAAGCGACCAACCCGGTCAAGACACAAGTGATCGTTGAGGAGTAGATAATCTATTACTTCAATCAGAAGGCAGGTATTTCTCCAGTTCCCTCCAATCCCATGGAAGACAGGTTTTCTCCTTTAACGGTGGCCAGGGCCAGTCGCAGGGCATTGGCGATTCGAACCGGATTTTTTCGTTGCGCACAGGGTGATTGACAATCAGCTCTTTGGCGAAGAGCGCGATCTGTTTTTGTGGAAGCGGGGCGGGTGCTCCGTAGCGCAGGTCCCCGGCAACGGGGTGACCGGCGTGTGCAAACTGAACGCGTATCTGGTGCCGCCGACCGGTCTCGAGCTTTATTCGAACAAGAGTGCGGCCTTGCGCGAAATCGAGCGCGGTAAACGAAAGTCTTGCTTCCTGGGCCCCGGGGGTTTTCTCGAATACCACCAGGCTGGATCGGTTTTCGCGCCTTTCGATTAAATTGACAAGGTGGCCCGATTTTTTCTTCAACTCCCCCTCCAATACAGCTAAATAGTACTTCTCCGCCGTCCCCATGCGGAATTGCTCGCTGATCCGTGCGGCCGCCTTGGAAGTGCGGCAGAAAAGGACGACCCCGGCAACCGGTCTGTCAAGCCTGTGCACCAAACCGAGAAAAACTCGGCCGGGCTTTTCATAGACGTGCTTGAGCCAGAGCTTGCCAAGGTCGAGAAGTGAGACTTCCCGGGTATCGTCGGCTTGAACCAGAAGACCGGCCGGCTTATAGAGAACCAGCAGGTGATTATCCCGGTAGAATACCGGCCAGGATGGATGAAAGAAAAAGTCTTCGTTCATAGCTGTTTCGGCTCGCATGTTTATGGCCGACTCGGGTGGGTGGAGATGTTATACATAGCGACATAAACTCATTCGGAGTTTTTTGAACGTCGAAAAATTTGACGTCGAAAAACCGGATAGACACCGGACTATCTATAGAGGGTATTTTGCCACCAGCACCTCCACACAGACACGGCACTGAACCCGGCGCCGGGCAACTTTCGAAAATTCTGCGCGCATCGGGTATTGCCTTGTCGCCGGCCCAGACAGGGCAGCTCTGGAAATATCACCAGTTGCTTAGACAATACAACCAGGAACTGAACCTCACCCGGATATACAACTTCGAGAGCATGGTTCGGAAGCTATATATAGATTCGATACTGCCCGGCCAAATCATCGATTTGCCCTCGCCTTTAATGGACCTTGGGAGCGGCGCGGGAATGCCCGGGATACTTCTTAAGATCGCAAATCCCAAAACCGAGATCATCCTGGCCGAGAGCAGGCGCAACAGGGTCGAGTTCATCGAAACAGTCCTCCGGGAGCTTGACCTCAAGAAGATAGGGATCATGGGGCACAGCGTAAGCGCTTCGACTGAGGCGCCCGTAAACGGGGTCATAACCCGTGCCGTGGAAACCATTGGCAAGACCCTGGAAAGAATCGCCGGGTCGCTTGCCAAAGGCGGGTTGGCAATATTCATGAAAGGTCCGAAGTGCGAAGAGGAAATAGAAGAGGCGCTTGATCGTTTTGGCCGCCGTTTCCAGTTAATCAGGGACCATCATTACCGCTTACCGAATTCCCATGACGACCGCAGGCTCGTTGTATTCGAGCGGTTGGATTCACCGCCCTGGGCAAGAAAGGCTGAGCTTGCAAAGGAAAACCTTGTGAGAATCATCGAGAGCGAAAACAACGAAACCTTTCGAAATCTCAAGAAGCTTCTTGCTCCTCGCGGCATACGCAAGCAGTTGCATGCGCTCGTTTTCGGGCAGAAGCAGGTATCGGAGACGCTGGCCGGGCTTCCCGAAAAGTGCGTCGCATGGATCAGCCGAGGTGAGCGCAACCCTCCTCCTGACGGGGCTCCACAGCATCTGATGTGGTATCAGCTCGATCCCGCTCTTTATGAAACCCTTGATATTTTCGGGACCTCCTACCCGATAGTACTCGTGAAGATAGAAGAAATTCCAAAGTGGGCGCCGTCGGATGGCTTGCCGCAAGGGTGTAGCCTTCTCGTCGCGTTTCAAGATCCGGAGAACGTGGGGGCCGTAATCCGGTCAGCCACAGCGTTCGGCGTTGCCGGGATCATAATGCTTGCCGAGGCGGCGAACCCCTATCATCCAAAGTCTGTAAGGGCATCCGGAGGAGTGGTCTTCAGAGCCAACCTGCTGCAAGGGCCTTCGATACACCATTTACCGGAGGACTTGCCGATTGTGCCGCTTTCAAAAGAGGGCAAAAGAATTTCGGATTTCAAATTTCCCGCAAAATTCGCGCTGCTCCCCGGGATAGAAGGGCCGGGGCTGCCGGACAGGTTCCGAAAGGCAGGAGTTTCGATTCCCATTTCTCCGGAGGTGGAATCGCTCAATGCGGTGGCCGCCACGGCAATTGCGCTGTTTGTGTGGGCGGGAAGTCAGGACTGATTGGTCTTCAGCTTTATCGTGACGCGCCGGTTCATATGCCTGCCCGCCTCGGTAGCGTTGGAGGCCACGGGCTTGGCCTCACCCCAGCCCCGGGCCTTAACTCGGGAGGCAGACACGCCTCTTTCAACCAGGGCCTTTTTTAAGATCCACGCCTGCAACTCGGATAACACGAGGTTCTCCTCTTCGGAGCGAATGCAGTCTGTATGAGCGTCCACTACTATGTCTGTTTGCGGGTATTTCTTGACCACATCGGCCACAATTTCGATCTCCGGAGATATGGCCGGTTTTATGTGGTCGGAATCGGATTCAAAGAGTGTGTCGGATAGGATCGTTATACATACAGCGCTTTCACGCCTCTCGATTTCCGTTCCGTCGAAACGTCCCAGGCATGCTTGAAGCTCGACTTTTTGCCTGTCCAGGTAGTCGAGTTCGGAGGCTATCGGGGTAAGCGGTTCGCCGCGGTTTGACATGCCTGCGCACGCGGCCAGGGTAAGTGAGCAGAAGATTACCAAAAGAGACCATCCCCGTCTCATGCCGTTCCCCTTGTCGAGATTGTACGCCGCAAAAACCATTTCTCCCGTTACCCAATCCAATAACAGAATCATAGAGTCAAAGCAAGCGCCTCGCGGAACGTCCCGCCGAGTGCCGCAGTCGTTCCGAAATTGTGGATCTTATGGATCAAATCAGCTAAAAAGTGTTACCTTTATATTTTGAGATAAACCCCGGGCGCTTTTCGCGAACCTTGTCCCTGGTACCGCTAAATGGCAGGCAATCTCTACCGCGACTATAACTCTTATTTACGGGAAACCTTCGGCTGCCGGGTTCAGAAGATTACGCTGGATGCCGGCCTTAGCTGCCCGAACCGGGACGGGACCCTTGGGCGCGGGGGCTGCATATACTGCAATGAGAAGGGTTCCGGGACGGGGGCCGCGCGCTTTGCAGGCATCTCCGAGCAGATCTGGGCAGGCAAGGAAAGGCTGGCCAGAAAATACAAAGCCGAAAAATTCATCGCTTATTTCCAGTCATTCTCCAACACCTATGCGCCTCTTGCCAGGTTGGAGGCCCTCTATGGCGAAGCCCTCGCAGACCCCGACATTGTGGGTCTGAGCATAGGCACACGTCCGGACTGCGTTTCCGATGAAACGCTCGATTACCTGGCGCAGCTTGCTCAAAGCCACCTTATCTGCATGGAATATGGCCTCCAGTCTGCAAAAGATGAAACCTTGGAGCGCATTGGCCGAGGGCATTCAGTGGCGGCTTTCATTGACGCGGTCGAACGAAGCCGTGCGAGGAAAATCCCCGTCTGCGCGCACGTAATTCTCGGGCTGCCAGACGAGAAAATTGAAGATATGCTCAATACGGCGAGGTTTCTTGCCCTCCATGGCGTCCAGGCCGTGAAAATACATCTGCTCTACGTTATCAGGGGAACACGGCTCGAACAGATGTACAGGACCGGGTCGTATTCGTGTCTGTCCCGTGACGAGTACGCCGCCATTGTAGGAGAATTTATTGCGCTGCTGCATCCGCACATGATTATTCAGAGACTTACGGGGGACCCGCACCCGGAAGAGCTTGTGGCGCCGCTGTGGGCGCTTGAAAAGTCGCTCAATATTAAAACTATTCAAACATATATGGAGAAAAACGGGCTGTATCAGGGGAAGTATTACGGATAAAATCCGCTTTTCATCGTGTAAAGACTCTTCTATATTGAATCGGCAAGGGATTTTTCGATCGACGTTGGAGACCCGATGGGTGTCGGCACCTGGAGCTGAACCCGCCGCCGGAATAACGCCGGCATGCGGGAAAGACTCCAAAGCAGGAAAATTGAATGGAGCCTCAAATCCCGGATATTGAAAAAATGCGCAATCGGTTGCTGGAACTTATCCTGGAGTATGCGTTTCAGTATTCTGAAACCCCCACGTTCAAGTTAGCGCACGGCGGAACGAGCCGGTTTTACTTCAACTGCAAGCGAATCACGCTGGACCCGGAAGGACAGTACCTGGTCGGGAACCTGGTGTTCGATGCGGTCAAGGATCTCGGTATAAGCGCCATCGGGGGCCTCACACTTGGGGCCGACCCGATTGCGAACGCAACCGCCTACAGCTCATGGCTAAGGGGCCTGCCTATCCAGTCATTCATCGTGAGAAAAACCAGCAAAGACCACGGAATCATCGCCGCTATAGAAGGAAAGATAAGGGCCGGAGACCGCGTGGCAGTAGTCGACGACGTGGTTACGACCGGCGGTTCGACGCTCCAGGCCATTTCTGCGTGCAGACAGGCGGGACTTGAGATTGTGGGCGTCCTGACCCTCGTCGACCGGCAAGAAATGAACGGCCGGGAAAATATCGAAAAGCAAATCCCAAACTTCAAATCTCTGTTCACTCGCGATGAGGTTATGCGGATATACCGGAGCTTAAATCCTCACGGTTAGCCAAAGACGCTTACTCCTCCGCTCCTCCTTGCTTTTTTTGCGCGCCTCGCCCTTTATATAAATTCAACAATGGTTATTATGTGACAAGATGTATCCGGTCAGCTTGCTCAGACTGTCTGAGCGGGTCCACCGGCGGTGTTTAGAGCAGAGGTCCGGGAGAGTGAAATGGCTAAAAAACTCGAAACAGACGAATTAACGGTGGCTTGTTCTCCGTTCCTCGCCGGCGACGGTATGGGTCAAAATCCTATGGGTGAACAGGCCAAAGGAAGTTTGGAGCAGTACTCGCAAACCTTCGGAAAATATCTCTCGGAGAAGGATGGGGAGAAGAAGTTTACTGAAGAAGAAAGGCTGCGGAGAGAACGCGCCAAAAAGGCGAATAGGATTTACAAGCAAGTTTGCGAAGACATGCAGTTGAATGCCTGCTTTTTCAATAATTTCGGAGATTGGAGCGAATACGTCGAAGGCAAGATGAGCGATGCTGAGTTCCAGGGTCTCGCGATCACACGAGCGCAAAAGATGGTGGCGAACCAGAACTGAATGCATCCTTGATGATTGGAAAAAACCGGGCATAGTCCCGCATATAGAAGGGGGAGATGATTGTACCGATTACCTCCTGGCAGTTGGGCCGCATTTTGATAGAATGCAAATGCGGCTCATTTTTTTGTGGGGGGGGGGGAGGCTGGATTGAAATCGTCGTGCAATGCGCAATACTGGATTGAAAAGCTTAACCTGACCAAACATCCGGAGGGCGGGTTTTTCGCCCCGGCTTTCCGTGCATCGGAGCAAATCAGCAGAGATGGCCTCCCGGAACGTTTCGCCGGGAATCGCGCGATGGTGTCTTCCATTTACTATTTGCTCGAAAAGGGCCAGTTTTCTACCTTCCACAGGTTGAAATCCGTGGAGATCTGGAACTTTTTCGAAGGCGATCCTCTTATGATCCACATCCTCGATCCGCATGGCGCTCTCATTCAAAAGAGGCTGGGGCGCAATTTCGATAAGGGAGAATCTTTTCAGGCCGCCATAGAGCCGGGGAGCTGGTTTGCGGCTGAACACCAGGGCCAGGGGGAGTTTACCCTTGTCGGGTGCACAGTGGCTCCGGGCTTTGAATATGAGGATATGGAGATTGCAAGCCGGGCGGAGCTGCAGGCAAGATATCCTCAACACCTGGAAATTATAGAGAAGTTGACAAGGGTGCAATGAATTTAGAGGGGGTTCATTATTCCTTTTGCATGTTCGTTATAAGAGAAGGAGACGCGGAAACATGAAGAACAAAGTTGCTCTTGTCGCGGGGGCAAGCGGCATCGTTGGCCGTGGGGTTGTCGAACATCTGACCAATCTCGATGACTGGGATATCATTGCGTTGGCCCGTAGGCCGTACGACACAGGTCGAGGCCAGTTCCTCGCAGTTGACCTGCTCGACCTCGATGACTGCAAGGTCAAGCTTGGAAGCCTCGGCCAGATAACCCACGTGTTTTATGCCGCTTATCAAGAGCGCCCGACGGAAGGCGAACAAACCGCGGTCAACGTGACGATGCTGCGGAATCTGGTCGCCACCGTCGAGACAGCCGCGCGCAGCCTTGAGCATATTTGTCTGTTCGAAGGAGTCAAGGCATACGGCTGCCAGTTCGGGCCTTACAAGACGCCGGCCCAGGAGACCGATCCACGGCATATGCCGCCGAACTTCTACTACGACCAGGAGGATTTCCTGCGGGAGCAGCAACTGGGCAAAACGTGGTTTTGGTCGGCCCTGAGGCCTAGCCTCGTTTGTGGGCCTGGGATCGGCCACCCGATGAACCTCGCGATGGCGATCGCTGTCTACGCATCGATCTCCAAGGAACTGGGGTTGCCGCTGTGGTTCCCCGGCACGCGGGGTGCCTACACGTCGCTGTTCGAAGCAACGGATGCGGTTCACTTGGCTCGGGCCGCGGTCTGGGCTGCAACGGAACCCTCCTGTGCTAATCAGATCTTTAACATCACAAACGGCGATTACTTCCGTTGGGAGCACTTGTGGCCCGGGATCGCCGGCTTCTTCGGCATGCCCGCGGCACCACCCATGCCCATCCGCCTCACCGAGATGATGGCTGACAAGGGGCCACTCTGGGAAGACATGGTTCGGAAGTATCGACTGCAGCCCCATCCCTTCGAACAGATCGCTTCCTGGCGGTTCAGCGAGTTCGTGTTCCGCATCGAATATGATGTGATCTCGGATACCACCAAGGCGCGGCGGTACGGCTTCCACGAGGTGGTCGAAACCGAGGCGATGTTTGAGCGGTTGTTTGCAAGCCTGAAAGAGTTTCGCTACATTCCTTGACCGAGTGGGAATACGGTAACGATTGGTTGTGGCTTGGCATGTCTGCTTCCGAACTTAAAGCCGGTGAGCGAGCCTGCCGCACTGGAGATTTGGCCATTTTGGTGACCCGGAAACACAAATTCTGGTTCAGCCGGCAAACGAGTACCTGCAAGACGAGAAAGGACATCACCTGTCTGCTGTGAACTCGCCCTGTGGGGGGCTTTTTGAGTTTCTTGCCCTGAAAGGGCTACATAGGGTAGCCCAAGGTCAGCAACGCGCCACCCTGGGGATAACAGGACCACAAATTAGTTGTAATACCCTGAAAGGGTTACATAAAAAGAGTATTCAGGATTAAATTACAGGGCACTCAAACAGCAAGGGATCGGCTATGCAACCCCTGCAGAGTAAGAGCTGGTTCTTGTTGGCGACACAACCCCAGGGTGGCGCTCCTCTGACCCTGGGCTACCCTATGCAGCCCCCTCGGGGCAAAAATCTGAACCACAGGTACTCATTTGCCGGAAGACCCCAAATTCTAAGGTGGGAGACTAACTGACTGCAACAGCAAATTTTCTCGCCATTCTTAATGCTTCTGAGCAAGCTGCAAGACATACTCCCTCGCACCATCATTAAACCAGGGTGGATCACCAGCCGCCGCATTCTCTTTCATATGTTTGATGCTCGATGTAGCCGGGATCGCAACATGGCAACGGGGATCGCTCAAAATCCATTTGAGGAGAGCCTGTGGCCAGGTATTCACGCCGAAAGGCTTTAGCGGCATGAGTTCCTCGATCGATGGTGCGCGGTGTAAAAGCCCGCCGCCACCAACAGGCCGCATTATGACGACTCCCAGGCCGAGGTCCGCTGCCAGGGGTAAAATATTATTTTCGACTTCACGCTGCTCGATATTGTACGGAATCTGAATGGCTGCAATTCTCCCGCTTTCCATGACACGGCGGAGTTCTAGAAATGAGAGAGAGCTATAGTGAGTTGCGCCTATGGCGAGGACCCTGCCCTCGTCTCTTAATCGCTCGATCATCTCCAGATGCTCCTTCCAGTTAAGGAGATTATGGATCTGGTACAGTTCGATACGGCCGCCAAAAAATGAAAGAGAGCGTCTCGCCTGAACCCATCCTTGTGACGCGGTATCTGCCCAAACCTTTGTAGCAATTTGGACAGCATCACGTCGCCCTTTCAGTGCCAGACCTAACACTCGCTCAGCTTCGCCGTACATTGGGGAGCTATCGAAAAAAGTAGCCCCTGCTTCCATTGCCGCATTCACAACAGAACGGCTGTTAGCGATGGCAGCTTCTCCTAGAACATCGAAGGTTCGCCATGTTCCCATTCCTATTGCAGGGACAAACAAGCCGGATTTACCAAGTGGCCGTATTTCCAAGGTGCGCTTCCTTCATGCGATGAAAAACATCAATGGTAATGAGGCCTTGCCAATAAAAGATTACAAAGAATTACAATACCATACCTGTGAGGAATCCAGGCAAAAACATCCCGCATTGGCTTTGGCACAGCCGCTATTTAGCCTGGACTGCGGGGATGGTGGTATGTCCTCAAATTGTCCGAATTGGTCTGATCGGCATTTTTTCTTGCGGGTTTTGATGGGAACATCGTATGATTTAAGGGCTCGGCATTCCAAGAGCTTTTTTCGGATCGAATCCGGCCCGGAAATGCGGTTCGGCTCCAGTTTGGGGTTAAGCTGACGCATTATTCAGGGTAAACATATACACTTCAACGCGGGGTGATCCATGACTACTCGAAAGAGTCTTACCGCAGACAATGATCTTCTCTCTTCTTCGCTGGAAAACGATGTCCTGGTGATTAGGCAGAAACAGCATATTAAGTCGCTGACCCGGGACGTTCTCGCAATATACTCATTTTATGAGTATCTGGAGTCCATGCTTTCGAGCAAGTCGTATAAGGCGATGGTCATGTTTGCCTGCCCGGATAAGGACGAATACATCGAATACAGCATGTTTCTGTCTAAGGCGCTCTCATCCAGGAGCAATAAGCCGCTCATGGACCGGTTGACTAACGCGGTCAACTACTACATCCGCACGCTATCGAGAATTAACGGCATCACGGTTTACGCCGGGCGGGGAACGGTCTCAATGTTTCACCTGAATCTCAGCCTGGCCTGCGACTACCGCATCGTCGCGGACGACACTGTATTCGAGAACGCCGGCGCAGTCATCGGACTGATCACCAAAGGAAGCGGGTATTTCCTGCCGCGCCTGCTTGGGATCAGGAAGGCCACCGAGGTGCTGCAGTGGAAGTCTTTTAGCGCCGAAGATGCCCTGGATTTGGGGTTGATCGACCGGATCGTTCCGGTGTCAAAGCTGGAAGAAGAGACGATGAAATTCGTGGCTGCGAATTTGGAGGCTTCGGTTTCAACCTTGCTCGGCATCCGCAAGTTGTTCAAGTGCGACCCGAAGGAGCTTCAGCGCAGCCTGGAGCTGGAAGACCAGCTCATCAAAGAGCGTCTTAAATCGCCTGATTTCAGAAAGACCTTCGGCGAATACTGCGTAAAGACGTTCGGTTGTGACATAGAGACATTGGGAGGGGGCAACTGAGGGGGCAATAGCCGGGAAGCACTGCGCCGGTGCTATTTTTTTTATATAGGCTCATGCCGGTATCGAATGACGCTACGATGGCGGGATGCCAAAAAAGAGGTTCTTCACGAAAATGAGCACCTGAGGACCTGGGAAAATCCCTGCTAAAAGGCCCCTGTTTAACCGGACATATACTTTCTCGCCGGTCGGATTCATGGGGCTCTCCTTGTTGATGAGAAATCGAGCGCCAAAATCGTCGCCATTTTCGAATCATATCTTGAGATCAGGTCCGCTCTTCCTGTTGGCAGGCTCTGCGTAGTAAAGGCGAGTTTTTCTAGTGGTTAGATTTAGTTAAGACGAGTCTGCTCCGACTTGTTGGATTCTTTATATCTTTCTGTTTTCCCATTCCACCAGACTCCTCGATTCATTTTCTACAATCAGTATACCTGATCCGAATCTTTCCGTGTTGGGGTTCTTATTGCCCGCCCGGAGGATAAGGCAGTCAGATGGTTCAACCTCACGAGAAGGGCCGGGGGTTTCACTGTGCCATCGTGATTTAGATGGAAATTTTCAACAACATAGATTATCTCTTCATATTAAATGCGAGTAATCGATTGCTCCGCCCCTTTCAGGCCACTCAAGACCAAATGTGGACGTCGTGATTCCGCGGAGTCTGCGATTTCAACCCATTTTTGACATCTGGAAATAACAAGCTAACAAGTATGCGGATAATTAGGCGGGCGCGTATTATCTTTATTATCTTTTTGTTCTTCGCCCTGCTTCCCAGCGAAGCGGGGGCACAGAAACGAATCGGCATCCTTATGTTTAGTGGCCAGGCTCGCTACGTGGAGGCCGCCAGAGGTTTTAGGGATGCGCTTAAGGAAGCTGGTTTCGGAGAGGCTCAGACAAAAATCACTGTAGATGAGGCAGGCGCTAATAAGGCGAAGGCCGCGGAGCTGGTTCAGCAATTTGCTGAAGAAAATATGGATTTGATCTTCACAGCGGGTACTCATGCGACAATAGCGGTAACTCAGAAGATCAAGGATGTACCGGTAGTTTTCGCTCAGGTATACGATCCCGTGGACGCAGGAATAGCCAAAGATTGGAAAAGTTCGGGAAACAACACTACGGGCGTCACCACTAAAGTGCCTATGTCAAAGGTCATGGATAGGTTGAAACAGCTCGCGCCTGTAAAAAGGTTGGGAGTGCTTTATACGCCCGGTGAAAAAAACTCGGTGGCGCAACTTAAGGATCTGCAAAGTACCCAATCAAGCTACGGAATCAAAGTTATCCCAGTTCCGTTGACCAAAACAGAAGAAGTTGCAAAGCTTCTTCCACTGGTCATAGCGTCGACAGACGCCCTGTACGTGACCGGCAGTAACCTGGTCAACAGCCAGCTTCCGCATATCGTAGCGCTGTCGACCGAGGCCAAGTTATTTACTATAACTCACCTCGAGGACTTGGTAGAGCAAGGGGTGCTCCTTGGTGTGGTCCCGGTTTCCTACCTGATTGGTCATCTGGCAGGGGAAAAGGCGATAAAGATCTTGCTGGGCGCTCAGCCGTCGTCTATTCCCATAGAAACACTTAAACGATTCGATGTGATCATTAATCTGAAGACGGCCAGAGCGGGAGGATTTCGGATTCCGCCAGATTTCATGAAAACAGTAGAAAGAACCATTGAATAACTGACGTTAAACTGTGGCTATGCCTTAAACGAACATCGACATGCTGAAAACAAAGCTTAATCAAAGCATCCGGTTCAAATTCATGATCATCATGTCCTTTATTTTATTAGCTGGAACTGTGCTGATAAGTCTTATCATTGCAACAAACGAAGGTAAGATGCTCAGACTTTCCTTGATGAGCACGGGCCAAAGTCTTGTGTCTTATATAGCACAAATCAGTGGCGAACCTCTGGTGATAAATGATAGTACCAAATTGGATGATATTGTAATGGGAGCAACCCGTGAAGATGATATTGTCTATGCTATTATCTGCGATAAAGAAGGTGTATTGCTCACGTCGGAATATGCAAGTATTAATTATAATATGGATAGTGCACGGTCAATATTATTAAAGTTTGCAAGAGATCATGACGTTAAAGAACTTATCGATATTATAAAGAGGCGAGAGTCAATTATAGAAATATCTAATCCCATTCTAATGGGTCAAGCGATGATAAGTAATCAGGTCGTTGGATGGGCAACTATAGGTATTTCTACCCATAATATACATCATACATTATTACGAACAATAGTATTTATTATAGTGCTGAATACATTACTGGCGATAGTAGTTATAATAGTATTGTATTTTATATCAAATAAGATGGTGTTCGATCCACTTGATAAGATAGTAGATGCTTCTGATCGTCTCGCAAAAGGAGACCTGACGACAGAGGTAAATATCAAGAGCACAGGCGAAATAAAAACACTGGTAGATAGCTTTAATAGTATGGTTAGAGATTTGGAGAAAGTTACGGTTTCGCTTCGCAAATCACGCGATGAGTTGGACTTGAGGGTTGAACAGCGGACAGCCGCACTGGAAAAAGCCAATATAGAACTACGGCAAATACCCTCAAAGCTCCTGGCTGTTCTTGAGGAAGAGAGGAGAAGGCTTGCTTCCGAACTCCACGACAGCATCGGGCAGACTCTTGCCGCCATTAAGTTTCGACTCGAAATGGTCCTGAAGCTCATGGTTGAAGGTGATGGCACTGCCGCTTCGAAGCACCTGGAGCAGTTTGTCCCTATTCTCCAGCGTTCGATCGAGGAAACCAGGTGTATCTACATGGGTTTACGCCCGTCGATGCTGGACACTCATGGGCTTTTCGCTACGCTTGAGTGGCAGCGCCGGGAATGTATGGGACTTTATCCCGATCGCCACATTGAGCTTGAGACCGGAATTGCAGAAGAAGAAATACCGGAAAGTCTGAAAATCTCCATATTCAGAATTGCTCAGGAGTCACTGAACAATGTTGCCAAGCACAGCAGTGCAGAGTGGGTCGACATTTCTCTGTCGAAGAGTGGGGACGGGATCGAATTGGTTGTTTCTGATGATGGTGTGGGCATGGATTTGGATCTAATCATGCAGACCCGTACTGGTAGAAGTCTTGGCCTTACCGGCATGAGAGAAAGGGCCGAACTTACTGGTGGCAAATTTACAATTGAGTCCACTCTGGGTGAAGGTACAACAATCCGGGTTTTCTGGCCGATTGAAGCTGAGGACCAACATCAGGACAGCAGTGCCATTCAATAGCCTTCGGTATAATCCTCTTTTTCCCAAAAAGTTGCTACATCTCTCTCCTTGAGAAATGGGGTGCAAAAATCTTCGCCATTTTCGAATCATTTGTTTACCGAATCACCCCAAACTGGACTCTTCCAAGATTGGCAAGGATGATTAAGTTGCCGGCCCGCTTTGGGCTTATTCTTATTTCAGCAGGTATCTACGGAAATCCACAACCATGAGAGAGAATGCATGGCATCGGGCATCATCTAATCGAGCATCCCCTGATTGACTTCATTGAAATCTAATCATATCCTGCGATACCACTTTCATGCGTGTGAATCAAAATACTCCAATTTGCCCGTATTCGGCGGAGAGTTCATATGACTATGATCGCTTATCCGTTTCTCATTTTTTCAGCAGCCGGTCTCGTTCTCAGCGTCATTTCCCATGTATGCGCCCTGCGTGGCATTGCTGGACCCCTTGGCGATCAAACGTGGTTACTCCACATTGGGATTTTCATCGTTTGGTTGCCGGCTATTCTCGCTGTCCAACGGCTCTCCAGAAACGTACCGCGGAGGGATCTCTGGAAAGCAGCTTTTCACGTCCCTTCGGGACACCCTGAAACCATGAAAAGACTCGTAGGATGGGTGCAGCGAAGCGCAACCCATCAATTCTTTTCCAAGCGGTAGCTTATGTCCCATTGGGACTTCTCCGCGTCTCCGCGTCTCCGCGTGAAAGACTGTCTTTTCGTAACAGCGCTGAGAGGCTGCCCCGGATGGATGAGATATGGAATGTACGGCCTGTTCGGATATGCAATGATTACTTCCTGATCTTCGCCCAGGCGGCCGGCAAACATCAGGGTACGGGCCCGATGCCTCCCGATGTTGTACGAGGATTTTCGGGCCACTGGTACGTGAGGCTCACCGGCGGCGCGGTTGCGCTCCGGTAATGGCAGTCGTTATCCATGAAGGAGATGAAGATGAATGACATTGGGGATTTCATTTTAGAGGTTCTTAAGGGTGTCGTCATCCTGCTCATATGGGGATGGATCCTTTATTTACTGGGATACGCTGTCTTGTGGGCGTTCACTCTTGGTAGATACCCGAAAGGTCCGAAGACGCAACGACAGAACAATCTCGTCTCGGGCGTAGGATTATTGTTCTTGATAGTGCTCTGGTTTGGCTTAGCCGGCTACAATAATTTCGTCCAGCCAAGCTAAGAGATCGCGGCCGATGAAAAAGCATCCAAAAGGTTTCGATTCATAGCTCATTGGTTAGATGGCGAAGATCCTTAAGAAAGCTCTGAGACAATATTAAGAATCTCTCGCTGGACATTCGTTCAAACCAAATTAAGGACGATCGTCATGTACTGATTGGATATGGCAAATAACCGGCGAATCAACCCGTTAACCAACCACGAGGCAGGGTTCTAGGGGCCAACCGCGCGCCTGTGGTCGTGGTTGGTTGCGGGTTATCCGCATTCTTGGCTGAAAAAGGGAGACTCCACATATCTTTCCTCGTTCGAAAGAAATGGGGCGCCAAAATTTCTACCTTTCTAATTTAAAATCTACAGATGGATGGGCAAATAAGCAGCACACTGTAAACTGACGTACCTAGAGGCTGTACTTTAAAGGGGAATTGTACCTGCTCCAGCTACTTGGCTGTGGAGCCGGCGGGGGAGGGAATCCTCGTACTACCCTGGAAGATGCATCCTGAGCTATCGATTGGCTAATTCGGTCCGGTCCACAACGCAGACTGGATACCATTTGCAAACACCCGCCTGCGAGCAATGACCATCATTGGCTGATCCAAAACATGGAGATAGTCCCATCTCCTGCTGTTCCATGCGTACTTTTTCTCCTCGCTTTAGGCGCCAGCAGTGAGTGCATATGCCGTGGCTTATCATGATCTTGAGCTTGCTCAGTTGCTGCACGGTCAAGCCCATATTACTGAGATCAACCACGCATCTCTGTATTTCTTCCACCTCCTCTTCAGTAAGCTGGCGTTCCAGAATGTCCTTTTTGGAACACCAGACGAATCCGCAGTTAAAGCATCCTTTGAGATATTTCTGATGCTTTTGCACTGTGGAAATCAGCTCAGTAAAACTGTCAAAATACTTTAACATGACACACACCCTTTGACACAGTGTTTGCGCCAGAGTTACTGCCAAATTTCCTAGAATATACATTCTACCGGAATAATGCATCAACGTGGCTGTCAGGGAGGGCAGAACCCGATTTCGAGGCGGATTCCGCCCGGAAAAAATCCTTGGACAACCCGATGAACTTCAAAATCATACGATTTCCCAATCGATCACGCAAGTGAAATGCCAATGAGACTGGTTTTACGATTTCAGCACACACCTGTTCCCCGCTTTTTGTAAACCCGTTGCCACACGCCGCCGGGTCACAGCGTCAGACGAATATGGTGGGGGGGGCAAACCTACACTTTTCACAACCCAAGCTCCCGCTCAAGCATTCCAACAGATTTGCGTAGAGATGCATTCTGTTTCATCTCCTTTGCAACCCGCCTGCTTGCCTGCGTAACCGCTGACTCTCCCACCCCGTATGCTGCGCCAATCTCTTTAAGCTTGGGCCCTGTGTAGCGCCGGCATAGATACAGCCCCACCCGCCGCGCCTTGGCCCGGTCCTCCATGAACAGGTCCTCCACCGCGGAACGGAGCGCCTCGAACCCGGTCTGCATTCAAGTTGACGAACTGCGGGTAACTCACGCTCCGCCTGCGCCTCCTTTAAGAATTTCACCCTCACCCACGCAACAAAAGATTCGCCCCCCAGGACCGTCGATGCCGTCACATGCAACCCGATGAGTGCAGCCCGCATGGCCGAACCATTTCCAAAAGACCCCCTGCCGTCAAATTCGGAGTACGGCTAAACAAGTCCTTGCGATCGGGAGACCACGACATTATGTTTCCGGTCGAGCGTCGGCCACACTCAATCATCAATCGCCGCACAGCTCATCGTCACAAACAGGCCAGGGCCAACTCGTCAGCATCCGGCGGCCTGCGTGGACTGCATTGTCCCTTCGTTTTGAGCGACGGGGCCAAAGGAAGCTATTGATTACTTCAAAAGGAGGATTCGGATGAAGATAAATCGACGCGGTTCTGCCGTATGGCAGGGTGGTATCAAAGACGGCAAGGGCGCGATTTCGACCCAGAGCGGCGCATTGAATGCTTATCCCTACGGCTTCGCAAGCCGGTTCGAAGGAGTACCCGGCACCAATCCGGAGGAGTTGCTCGCCGCTGCGCACGCCGGCTGTTTCACCATGGCCCTTTCGCTTATCCTTGGTGAGGCAAAGCTTACCGCCGAACAGATGGATACTTCCGCCAACGTCACGTTGGAACAGGTCGAAGGCGGATACGCCATCACGGCAGTCCACCTGACGCTCAAAGCCAAAGTCCCGGGCGCCGACCAGGCGACTTTTGAAGAGCTTGCGAACAAGGCAAAGGCCGGATGTCCCGTCTCGAAGCTGTTCAAAGCCGAGATCACCCTGGACGCCACCCTTCTTTCCTAGCCTTGGTTTTTACACAAGGTTGCGTTCAGAGCGGCCGTAACCTGAAATAGTTGTATAGGTTAGGGCAATTGCGGCCCCGGCTATTGTGACCTGACCGTCTTCGAGCGGCTGCCGCAAAAGATCGAGCACGCTTCGCCGAAACTCCGGGGATTGGTCCGGAAAAAGGGCCCCGCGCGCGAGGCTGACCTCGCCGGGTTTTGGTACGTGACCTCCTCCGACAGGGCACGCGTCGGAGATCGTGTGATGAGGGGCGCGGAACTGGCGTTTGACGACGAGCGGGCTTTCGCTCAGCATCCCGGCTACGCTGAAAATCCTGGATGTTTCCAGGGCTTCGTCAAAGCTAAGCGGCGGAAGTATCCCGGATAGGCGCCGGGCGAGCATCGTCTTGCCCGATCCCGGCGGGCCGATCATCAGAACGTTATGCACGGAATAACTACTTACCGCAAACTGACGCAGGAGTCGGACCAGCACGGTATGGACCTGTTCTGGATGCCCCTTATTAGAGTGATGCGTGGAGCGACTCAAAATATATAAGAGTCGTACGACTTTCTGATTGACCCGCTGGACTACGAAGGAAAGTAGCCACCGGATAGTTCAGGGGGTTTATTGACGTTTTGCCTCGGTAAAATGGTGCGCGACGAAAATAAAAAGCCAGCGTGTTACCTGTTGGGATACTATCGCAAGCTTTGTCCATGGGCATCGGTCGCGCTGAAAAAGAATTAGCTTATGCTCTTATAATCTCTTGCGTTCTCTTTCTTTTGGGCTATAAGGGTTAGAAAGGCTCGAAGGCATTGACATTAAGCATGCGCTACACCTTAAGGTGAAAGCCTATGGCTGATCCGGCAAACGTCATGCCCGACGCAAAATCGTTGTTAGACAACGCAAACAGCGCTTCCGAGAAGGTCGCCGTTCTTCACTTGGGCTTCATGGCCGTCTGCGCCTACCTGCTCGTCATCGTGTTTGGCACAACGCATTTGGATCTTCTGTTTGGCAAAGGAATCAAGCTGCCATTCGTTGATGTCGAGGTCCCAATAGCCGGCTTTTACACTCTAGCACCCTACCTCCTGGTACTTGTTCATTTCAATTTTCTGCTGCAACTGCAACTTCTCTCCAGGAAGCTCAACGCTTTCAATTCCATAGCCCCCAAACATAAGTGGGCCGGCAGATTGAAAGACCAATTGCATGGATTTCCTTTCACCATTAGTCTGATTGGACGGGCATGCCCCATCGTTCACGCGCTCCTCGCGCTTATGGTCGCCATTACCGTCATATTGCTCCCTTTGATAACCCTGGTTGCCATTCAGTTGACGTTCCTGGCTTACCAGGAAGAAAGCATCACTTGGGCTCAGAGGGTGGCCATCATGATAGATGTTGGGCTGATCGTCACATTGTGGCCGCTGATCATGGATCCCAAAGATGACTGGCGTGCCTTTTGGTCGCGGATTTTTGCAGTCTTTTCCCCGAAATGGCTTCTGTGGTTTGTCATCCCAATTCTCTTTGTGGGTTTGTCGTTAATCTTCTTCGGTTCATCGCTAAGGATCTTTCTGATGGGGATTGGCCTTGCCATATTCTCTCCTCTTCCGGCCGTGATCAGTTTCAAACGAGGGCATAGACGGGAAATACTTGTCACTCTTGTAATGTTAGTATTCGCTCTGTTGTTTGTGTCTTTGCTCCGAACTTCGGGGGAGCAGCCCGTAGAATTGTGGCCATTCCTGCTAAGCCAATTTAAGCTTTTTGCTGGCGCTCTGTGGAGCGGCGTAGACAGACCTATCAAGGCCTCAGCTACAAACGGTCTGGTGCTCGCAGCAGTGCTTTTAGTTGTGCTTCTTGCTCTCTTTTGGAAAGTATTCATCCAGCGCCCTGGTCTGGTATTCATGGCGTCCATCTGCTTCTTTCCTCTGTTATCCCTGTCTATCATGGTAGACGGTGAACGGATGGAACAGCAGGTGATCCGAATCCAAGGCCATCAACAGACGCAACTCTGCAATTTGCTGGAAGGGTTCCGCCATCTTTATTTAGCTGGTCAGACCCTTATTGCCAAACAATCAGCCAAGCCGGAAGTCCTGACTCTGATCAGAAAAGGGAACTGGCAAGAGGCACTGACTCAGATCGAGCCTCTGAGGCTGGGCAAGGAACGCAAGTTACGCCATGCAATCTTGGCCCATACGATCCTTACGGGTGCGCAGCTTGAGGGCGTTGATCTTCAGGGGGCGGACTTGAGTTATGCATATCTTCCGGGGGCGGACTTGAATTCTGCACGTCTTCAGGGGGCAGACTTGAATTCTGCATATCTTCAGGGGGCGCACTTGAATTCTGCACGTCTTCAGGGTGCGGACTTGCATATTGCATATCTTCAGGGGGCGGACTTGCATCATGCACGTCTTCAAGGGGCAGACTTGCGTTATGCACAGCTTGATGGGGCGCTGTTACTTTCTGCATATCTTCAGGGGGCGAACTTGAATTATGCATATCTTCAGGGGGCGGAATTGCGATACGCATATCTTCAGGGGGCGGACTTGAGTTATGCACGTCTTCAGGGGGCGCTCTTGGATTCTGCATATCTTCAGGGGGCGGACTTGAGTTATGCACAGCTTCAGGGCGCGCACTTGATGTCGGCCCATCTTCAGGGGGCTAACTTGAAAAACGCCAATCTTCAAGTGGCAGTTTTGCGAGGAGCAAGCCTGTTCGGGGCTGAAGGAAAGCCTTTAGGAGACCTAGTTGACGCGCGGGAAATTCGGATGAAGCCAATGAGTGAGAAAAAAGTTGTGATCCTTGCCATCACCACGGCATCCAATTTCCCAAGCAGCATGGCTAAGGATCGTAAGATAGAAATTATCGTCCATATCAGCAATCTTGGCCTTCTTACTGCGTCAACAACACACTTGGATTCCTGTTTGCGGGATGCGAAGGAATCCATCCTAGGTCTGGAATGCGGTCAAACATTCAATGCGAGTGAAGAGAAGCGAATGAGGGCATTCATCACAAAACTTCACCCGATGCTCACTGATTGGGCCTGCCGATCAACACAAATTGCTGAAGGTTTGATGAAACAAGCAGTATATGATGATCTGGCGGAGGCCCCGTACACTCGTCAAGGACTCGAAACACTGTTTGTGAAACGGATTTCCGACGAATCCTGCCCTGGATTGTGGGGGCTCAGTCCTGAGAAAAAGAAACTGATCCAGGGCGCTGCGAAACAAGGCAAATAATCCCTGGCCCCAAAGCAGCGAGTCTCTCCAATCCTCTGCTATGATTCGCTAACTTTATCCTCCGGTGATTGACTGACAAACTCATCGAACTCGCTCTGATGAGCAGCGCAAATATTCGCTTTCAGCTATCTCTAAATAGCGTCTATTTGCAAAAAAACGACGAGTGAGATCGCGATTTCCGCAAGATCGTTTTGAAGACGCCGCAAATACTGTTCAAAAATCCCGCAAAGAAAGGATGCGCAATTGTTGCGGGTCGGAGAGGGAGGCTTTAGCCGTTTTATTAAGTTCCTGTTTCTCGGTTTACGAAAAGCTTTCCATCATTCAAACGGTCGCCCAAAGTATGTCAGTGCCCACAGAGCCAGCAGATATACACTGATGAGGGACTGGACTCCCGAAACGGTCCGAACCCAGCCGGTGGCGCGTAGGGTGTATTCCTGTCGCTGCAGCCGCGTAATCCAGACACCGAAGTTCAGCTCCCGCCAGCCGATGCTGAAAGCAGAGAGAATGCTGAAGTAGAGTCCGATCTTCAGAATACCCCACCAGCGAGTGACTCTCCATATGTTCCCCCTTGGTTTGTCGTAAGGCAAAAAGCCCGCAGCCAGCGCAGTGGTCAACTTGATGGGCTTATCCTTGCCCAGAGATCCGATGACGCGATCCGGGTGCCGCACAGCCCAGATGCCTGTCATTTTCCGGGATGTATTGAGGGATATTATATAGACAATCGAAAACGGAGCGATAAGAACTGCGAGAAGTTTAAGACTATTCCACGGCTCCGCGCCGTAAACAGTCAGGCAGCCGCCCAATACATAGTCATCGAAGAATTTCTCTAATGGGGCTCTTCTTTCCTCCATCTGAAACTTGTGAAGTGCTGATGTCAATGCCCTTTCTTCGTCCCTGAAACCGTAATCTTTGGCATTTTTTCTTAGATTAACCACAGCCGTCGGCGATGACATTTTTATTTCTGTTAACCCTCTCGCGCCAATAAAGACGAAGTCTGAGATTTCGGCATCGTCAATCTTCGTTCCCGCAAATATTGCAAATGGAGCGATTGCCTTTTGCAGTTTCGTCTTGCTAAGGTCGGCCCTGGTCAGGATGGCCTCACTCAGTATGGCCTCGCTAAGGTCAGCCCCGCTCAGGTTGGCTCCGTCCAGGTCGGCTTTATTGTCCTCTTTTCCCCCAGACTCCACCCATTTCTTGTGCTCACCGAGTATTTTCTTTAAATCCACTTCTGTGATGACTTTCCCATCTCTCAGTTTCCCAGTCCATGGTTTTTTCGTCTGTTCCTCCTGACCGAAAACTGGTGAAACCTGAACTGCCAGAAATGCCGCCACAAACAAGGCCAAGATCGGAATGACCAGTCGGATGCCTAGAAGTAATTTGAATCTTTTCATTTTCGCCTCCTCGGATTGGGGGGCCATCAAAGGGAAGGAGGCAAAGTCAGCTAAACTGATGCTGAAAGCATATTACTGCCGTATTCCGGTTTCGCAAGAAAATTTTTGGATAGTGGATCAAGGCGCAAAGCGCAAATTAGTGCCAGTTTCAGGTTTCAAGTAAGGGTTGACAAGAGATCGTCGATCCTGAGGCATCTGGAGGGTGCGAGAGACTTACGGGTGATACTGCCGAGAAAGACCTTATCGAGAAATTGTCGGGATAATCTGGGCAACACTTCAAGGACTTAAAAGTAATCAAAGTGAGCCGTACTACCTGGAGCCGACTGAAAGCCACACTTCTTCGGCGTCAGGAACTCCAGGGTCATAGAAAGCGGGGGTGGTAATCCCCGCAGCTTCCAAAGCGTTCTTCAATACTATGGAAGATGGCGGCACAGCTTCTGGGTTCTTAATAGTTATCCGAACGCCCGACACATTAGGGCCGCCAAACATAGCGTTGTCTATCCTGACGTTCCATCCAGAGTGCCTAAAAGGCTCAGCGAGCTGATCGGCATAGGACCAAGCATCGGGTGCGGTCATGCTTGCCTTGATGACAAATGCGCCTTTGGGTTCGTTGGCTAAGAACGCCAAGATGGCTTTCTTTTGGTCTGGTGCTAGGTATCTTTTGTCAGATTCTGAAGGAACTGTCAGTTTGTTGTTTTGAACTTGAGTGGTCTCCGGTTGCGTTGCCTGTTTGGCTTGGTTAATAGATTCATATTGATTATCCAAATATCGCCAACACTCGACCCACCCGACCCCAATTAGCCCAAAGACGAATGCGACTGTGAGAATTCTTTGCCACAGCGGAGATTGAACGGTAGCTACCCACGTTCCGAATTTCGCAAGGAGTAGAAGGGCCGCGATGGTAGAACAAATTCTGGCCAACAATGTTTCGGCAGGAGTTACGGCCATAAAGGTCCTCCAAAATCCTCCCATAAGGATCGCAATTGCGGCCCCAACGACCGGCCAACTGAAAAGATAATCCACCATGGCGAGAACCCTACGCTTTTCCAGTTGCGGTGCCCAGTTAATGGTTGTCGCAAACATCCCTTCGATTTCGAACCAAAACTAATTTAGGGAATATAAAATAATTAGCCCCAAAGGTACAGGCTATTCAAGGGGCTTTGAAAAACGCTCTAAGGCCTTCCTACTGTGATTTCTGGTCGAGCATTACGCTTCGGCTCCGGTCTGGGTAGCCTGAATTTCGGTTCTTTTATCTCGCGGAATCCTACAAAAAAGCAACCCCTGGAGGGCTTGGGGTGGGGAGGTAGAAACCGGGATGAATGTCTGTCTCGTGCCTGTAGGTGGGTGGTTTGCAGCGTTTCGGGAAAATGATTGATTGTAGAGCCTTCCAGACGCCTCCTGAGCGGCATTCTGAGCCTGCATAGTGCCAAGATTCGCTTCTCGCTTAGCTCTCAATCGGCTCGATTTGCTCAAAAAACGACGAGTGACAGAGCGATTTTCGATGAATCTGTGTGAAGACGCAGAAGAACACAGCTTAAAGACTTTTGCGATTCAAGGATACGGGGTTATTGCAGGGCGGTAATGGTGCCTTGGCCGTTTTAACAGGTTACTGTTTCTTGGTTTACGAAAAGCTTTCCATCACCCGAGATCGAGATGGGGCTCGCGACTTTTTTCATTTCGTTTATCTCCCATGCAGAGACAGCCGAGGTATTTTAAGAGCAATGTTTGTACCGTAGCTACCAAAATGTTTTATGATACCGATGTTACCAGTAACAACTAACGTAACTCACGGTCAGAGGTTAGCACGACCTCGTTGACTTCCATCTCGATTTCTATATACTCAAGCTGCTCTGGTTTTGCTGGGGCAAGGACAAGATCAATTTTATTCCAACGTCCAGGCTTCAAGTGCTCTGTAAATTTCTCTTCCTTCGACTTTAGAGATTTTGCCCAATCTGCGTAGATTATTTTCCCCTTGGGGTTGAAAGCTTCCCCCCACTTGGTCTTTAAAGTAAACCCAGCAAATTCAGACATCGAAGGGTTTCCGATATTGAGGGTAAGTTTATGCCCATTGAGGTATGGAATTATTCCTTGCACCGAGATTAAAAATGAGCCTAGCTCAGTATCCAATTTTTGAAATCCATTAGAAGTAGCAGTAAAGGTTACTGATTTGTTGATATCCATCTTAAACTCTATCCAGGAATACTTCACAAGCAAATCGCTTATGTCTTTATCATGCTGTGATTGCAAAGCAGATAAATTCAGTTCCATTTCATTACAATGTGACTTCATCTCATCATAATTTGACTGTAAATCCTCTAAGCGTTTTTCCATATCGTCAACTTTACCATTTATAACCTTGAGTTCTTCACCTTGTTTTTGGATAACCTCCGACTGCTGAGCAAGCTGGGTTAGCCTGTCACATCCATTAAGAAGCAAAAAACCTAGAACCAGTGCATATACGAGCCGCATTTGGCCCCCCTTTAAATTTCATCGAACGCTAACTGAGACGATTCTTTGACAACGATTTCAGGTCGGCCTTGATAACTCTGTATTATTCCCCTGACGCAAATCTCCTTCCCAGAGTAGCGCGTTTCAGGAGACTTTTCAAACTTACCTCTGTCCGACCCCCAAATAAGCACCGTGAAGACTGGGTTGGGATACGGTTTATCAAGGTTGATGAAAGTGGGTTGACCCTTGCTCCGAGCGGCATAATGGGAACTGGCAACTTTGCCGCATACGGTTTTTTGCTGGCCGATGAATTTGGCGGCATCTTCGGGGCAGACGGTTTCTTGGGCATAGGCGATTGTGACCAAGCCGACCAATAAACCCATTATGAGCAGCAATTTGAATCTTTTCATCTTGTGCCTCCACGTTTTGGGGGCTACCAATGGAAGGGGCAAAACAGGAACTTGGTGCTGAAATCAATCTGTAACAATAAGAGCAAATGTCAAGGTAATTTTAGAGGGTTTTCATTTCATCTTTCACTACGACCTCAGGGCACCTCTTTACTCTTCGCGTGAGAAGCGAGGTGATCGTCACCACCCTGATTCACCGTTTCAGGAGTCATTGGGTGGTTGGGAAAATCGGCTGGAAGCGTGTCAAGTAACTCCTTCGTTTTGAAGACCACTATTACAGTACCAGTTGTCTGCCGCTGTGTCCAGTATTCGCCTTCGAGCTTCCGTACGGCCTTACCGATGATGCTGAAAAGGATAGTGCCGTCATGTGGTGCACTCCTGTCACGAAGGCTTGTTTTGGGTCTGCTCGTATAAGAGTAGCAGAGTCGCCGAAGCTGCCTTTCTCCATCGATGTGAAACCCTTCGACATAACTGTGGCTTTCCATTTCTGCGGTGCGCATAACACAGCTTAGGTGAACAAGGGTCTGCTTAATCGTAAGGATCACCGGGATAGGACCAGGGGTACCGCCAGAAGCATCTTTCCAACTCGTTTGGATTGTCCCTTGCCACGTGCCGTTCAGGTCTGGAAAGGGCACGAGCCAGCCTTGAAACCGTTTCCATTTCCAAGCCCATTTTATGAAGAAAAAAACGAGGAAACCATCAGCAGAGACAACAGTAGGAATTGGCCGCATGAAATCCTTGAATTCCCGTAAATTAAACCCGTTTGCGGTCGCATAGGCGAACCACACAATGCCGGAAAACGGCAGGAGAATGTAAAGAAAAGGTTTGGGATTCAGATTTTTCATCGTTAAACCTCAAACTTTGCATAGGACCACGCCGAAACTATGAAGTCATTTACTTGCGCTCTTGTCCATTTCTGGCCCGGATGGAAGAGGTATATCAGCTCACTTACCTCGCCCCACTCTTTGCACGACTCATCGCTCTCGGTGTTCTGGTAGAGAAATACGAGGGCTGATCTTAGGTCCTCGGCGTATGTCGGATTCTGAAAAAGAGAGTTGGGAATATTCCAAACAAGGCATTCATTAAGGAAACCAGGAATATTCCCGGCTTGTATATTCGTTTCGGTCATCTCATTGGATAAAGCCTTCAGAACACGCACAATGCCTTTATAGCGTGCTCGGGTATCCTTGTTTTTTTGCACACCGTTCTGATAATGCTGCTCCGGCCAGTTTTTGATGCGCCTGTCCCCGTTATCGGTGCGCAATTCCACGCCTTCGAGATAATTACCACTAGCAAGATAACGCCGATGTTCAAAGAAAGGGGCAATGTCCGCGTCAACATGGTAACTGGTTTCGTGGAGGTCAAAGGCCTTATTGCCTCTTGTCACTGCGCTCTTCCCGAAATATGAGGTAAGAGCTTCTTCTACCTCATTTTTGAATTGGGGAAAGAGATAAGTTGCGGGCGATATTCGAAGAGAAGTCTCTGTGTGTTCCGGAGGCAGGTCGTAAAAAAAACTATCCTTGCAGAGTACCCCAACATCAATATCACTATCTTTCCGAACGTTTGTATTATTCCTGTAAGAACCCTGGCAAAACACCTTGATATTTCGAGATTTAAGTTTGTCGCTCGCATCGATAGCGTTGCGAATAGCGGAAAGGGCATTTACGCAACGGCTCTCCTCTGTCGTCCCAGGCGGCTTCGCCCATTCTCTGAATTTAGATTCCCAGTCGCGCTGCATAATAATTTTCAACCTCCAAGCCGAATAGCAGTCATCTATTCCACAAGATTCTCAATCTACCCGGAACAGTCTATTTGTGCTCTAGCGGCATTATCTTTGCCTGAAATCTCTCTGATAGTATTGATGAGTTCCATCGTAATAGGGACTTGTTGGATTGTTTCGGTAGTAATTGTGGCCTTCTCGACCGGTATACGGATTGATGTTTCCTTTAAAATTGTAGTTGTCGGTGACCGTGGAGTTTGGGTTGCTCCTGTAATGCGGTGCAACGTATGTACCGTTGCTTCGATAGTATCCCTCTACCTGCCCGGCAAAAGCGTTGCCTGAGATCAATGCTGACGATAGAAATAGAACGGTCATCATAAACAATACTTTTTTCATTTTTGTTTTCCTCCTTCGGCGTTTGGTCTCGTAAATGTGTCTCTTAATACGTACAACGGAGTTCCCACCAGAAACCGGACATGATCGAGCTGGTTTTTTTATCCCTTTTGAAAGAAAATCCCTAAAGGCTACGGTGAGTCTTGAGCGGAGTGAAACTCGCGGGTTCCATGTGGAATGCACCTGATGCAGCAGATTTCAAAATGGAGGGTGGAGAAACGACAATTTCAGGCATGCTTCAGAGAGATCAAAATGCCTGGGAAATAATTCTTTTTCGTTAAACGGAATTCTGAGCTTATGTTTACCCGCCTGGGGGCTTGGAGGTGGGATTTCGTCAAAGTCTTTATTGTTTCAGTGGCCTATCAACCTGAGGATCGACTCAACTTCTGTCTCATTAAAACCTTCTTCACGGAGAATAGCGCCCTGGTCGTTTTCCAACAGCCCCATATTGGAGAGCAAGACAGAAATCTCCTTCCTGGTATCCTGATCATTGGGAGCGAGTTGGATAGCCTTATGAAAATCGCGCAGCGCTTCGCGGTATAGTCCCTGTCTCTCGTAGGCTTGTCCCCGGTCGTAATACTTCTCGCTATCCTCGGGAGATAGAATAATAGCCTTATTGTACCAAGCCACCGCCTCCGCGTACTGCCCTCCCACAAAGTACACATCTCCTATTCCTGCAAGGGCCTGAACATTGTTTACGTCGATCTCGAGGGCGCGCTTATAAAAACTGATAGCCTTCTCCGATTGTCCCACCCCACCCCAGGCGTCACCCAACCCACTTAGGACAGACGCCTTAGTATCCCGAGAAAATATTGGCACATTCAGAATCTTCAGAGCCGATTCATAAGATTGAATCGCCTCCGGGTATTTACCCCCAGCAAAATAATGATCACCTTCAACTACGTATTGTTTCATCGAAGAATTAAGGGCAACAAATGAACCGATCATCAGCAGGATCATTAGCGTGCAAATCAAAATCGCCACTATCCTGTTCCTCTTAACCCATTTTATTGACCTGCCGAGTTTTCCTACCGGCTTAGCCATAACTGGTTTGGAGAGCAGGAAATTATTTATGTCTTCTTTCACCAACGCCGCTTGAGCGTACCGATTTTCGGGAGCCTTCTCCAAACATTTGAAGACTATGGCCTCAGCATCTTTGGGGAATACCTTGCTGCCTCCCCGCAACAATGGGGGGTCAGTTTTCAATATCTTTTCTACAGTTGCAGCCACGTCGCTGGATTGAAATGGCTGGTCAGGGGAAAGCATTTCGTACATCGTTACACCAAGAGACCAGACCTCAGATGCAGGGCTTACGATGTTTCTCGTAATGTGCTCCGGCGATGCGTAGGCAATAGTACCAAGAAATTCTTGCGACTGGGTGGCTTTGAGAGACCGCATGTCCTTCGCCAAACCGAAGTCAACGATTATGGGAACTCCACTGTAAGTGAGCATGATGTTCGATGGCTTGAGATCGCCGTGACACATGCCATTTCTGTGCGCATAGCTGAGTGCATCAGCAATTTCGGAACATATGGTCAGGGCGAAAGAGATGTAAGGTTTGCTCCAAAACGAGGGATTACGGCTAATATGAATGGCTTCGAGATTACCGGTCCCATTATCGCAAAAATTTAGCCGAGTAAAGTCCGGATGGGTGCAAATAATGTCCCTTACTATTGTTGGTGACCACTCTCCGACGGGAAGGCATTTCAAACTCTGAAGAATTTTATTAAGGGAAAGACCCGGGATCAGTGCCATTGCTATATAACAGATGCCTCTCTCTTCCCCCATAGAATACACCGGCACTATGTTCGGATGGTTGAATCTGGCAATGATCTGTGCCTCTGTCCGAAATCTCTTCGTCGATACCCTGTCGGAGGAAAACCCGAATGGTAAGATCTTTAGCGCAACGTATCTACCGAGGGACTGCTGGAGGGCTAGATAAACTACTCCCATACCCCCCCTACCAATTTCCTCAATGATCAGATATTCACCGATTTCGGTGCCGCCCAGGTTCTCATCAGTAAATGCCTCTTCCAAGGCCTTCATGATGTCGTATTTCTGCTCAAAAATTATCCGCAATGATGGATATTTTTGGCAGTATTCATTCAGTACTAGGCCATTGCCTCCATCCAGCAATCGCTCCACGAAACTATCAATGACTTCCTTTTGGGGATGAGGAGTGCCGACCACCATCAGGACCTCAATTCCTGCAGAACGTCGCTGTCCTCTGCGAGGGCCATCAGTTTTTGAAAAGATCGTTTAAACTGCTTCCTAACAGCATCTTCACTCTTACCAGCGTAGGAGGCAATTTCAACGAAGGTTAGCCCTTCCAGTTGGTGCTGAATAATCACCTCTCGGTCAGCCTCACTCAATTCCAGCAGGAGCTCATCCACCGCGGTCTTTATGTCTCGTTTAAGAATATGCTGTGTCGGAGAGGTGTCCTCACGGGAAACCACGTCGTGCAAATGTAACTTATCGTTTGACTCTGTAATCGACTGATCCAGAGAGCACTCACCCTCAGGAGATCTTTTTTGCGCAAATACATAATCAAGTTGGTCCCGGATTACGTTTTCTACAATCCGGCTGAGCCAATGGATAAAGGAACCATCTCCCGTGTACTGGAAACTTTGGAGCTTCTTTAGGGCGTGAAGGAACATTTCTTGAACAATGTCCATAGACTGAAGTTTGAGCCGCTCTCGCAATCCCGGATTCAGCCGAAGACGCACTATTCTGAGAATCCTTTGGTGATGGCGAGCAAAAAGTACATTCAAGGCTTGGCTGTCACCCTCTTTTCCAGCTTGAATCAGAGCAACTGAATTTTGTTCCTGGAGGTAGGTAGCCAACTTGCGCTCCTATAAAGAACTACCGGTTTGCTTCCATCTACGCCATCTTGTGAGTATACGGGAAAGAAATTTCCGAATCAAGCAGCCCCATTTATTAGTCTGATTCCGTGTGCAACTTAAATCACCGGTCGGTTCCCTATAAAAAAAAGTACCCCTTCTTCTTTGTCCCTGTTAGCTGAAAACGGGCATTTTTGTATAATCCTTAATTCGCCCTCATACCTCTCATTCCTAAGCCTGAGTGTCCGTCATGTGTGGCAAGATCCCGCCTAGCCTTGCTGCGTTTCAGCAAAAAAGATTTACTGTAGGGCATTGTAGACGTCTTCTGACCGATATCCCGAGCATGTGCGTTCAAGGCTTTCCCTCCTCGCGATATTTATCAGTTTTCGGCCCGAGTTAGGGCAAGGAAGGGATTTGCACCCCAGTCTATTACGTTTTCTAAAGTCAACGTAACGTGACCCATTGCACACTTTCTTTGATCAGCCTTCTTTCCGACTCACCACGACCACCAGGTAGATGATTCCGCCGACAAGGATTATCAGCCATTGGTAGAGAGGCACAAATATGAAAAGCAGGGCACTTTGAGCATCCGGATGGGTAAAAAAACCGCCAACGTAGACTTGGATTGCGAAGCCGGTCACGGTTACCGTCAAGAGGTACAAAATTGCAGACCTTGCCCGGTTTACGTGTCGCCGCCAGAAGTTGACGAGAGCATGATGAATTCGAGGCAGTATGAAGACAAAGCCAAAAGACCTCTCACCCTCGTGTTTAGCGAGGGTGAGAGATCTACGGACGAACAGGTTTTCAAAAGGGCCCCTTCGGTTCAATGGGGTTGGTACGATTCGCTGATGCCTGCTTTTCCGAATGTGTGCAGGCAGTCCCACCGAAAGGGCGCCGAGCATTAAGCCTTCTTTAGCAGCGCCTTGGTGTCAATCGTGAAGTACATGGTCACTGCACCGATCACAAGAGTAAGCGTACAGAAGACGAATGCCATCCGGTAGGCCTCGACGGGGAATTTACCGTCTACTTTCCCGTATGCGTCCAGAATGATGCCCATCACTGCCTGATAGAACGCGCCACCGATAAAGTACCAGATGTTGACCATTCCATTGGCAGTGGCGATGAAGCTGTGGGGCTGCCCTTCAGCAATGTGGGCGTAATTTGGCACGTATGCGCCGCAGAAAAAGCCCATTATGAACAGCAGCGGATAGAAGACCTGGACAGGAATGGACGCGGGCCAGATTACGACGGGGACCCAGGTCAGCACATAAATGATCATTCCGTAGAGCGACGCTTTCCGGCGGGACTTGAGGAGCCGGTCGGAAGCCCACCCTATGCTGAAGCAGCCGAGAGCCATCCCTATCGGCCAGAACATGAGCATATTGGCAGCTTCCTGTTTGGGCAGCCCGTAAATATGTTGTACGTAGGGAATAAACCACAGACCCTGAAATCCCATAACCGTCCCGTAAATCACGAAGGCATAGATGGCGATGAGCCAGTAGTTCCTCATTGCGAACAACTTCTTCACATTTTCCTTAAAGGAGACCTTGGCGGCATCTTTGGTTGCGTAGTAGTCCACACCGTCGATCTCCGAGACGGTCGGATACCCCTTGTCCTGAGGCTTGTTCCTCAAGACGATGAAATTCAGGGCTGCGAGGACCAGCATGAACCCGCCGAGCCAGAAGAAGGACGGACGCCATCCGACGAGGCCCACTAGGAAGGCGAGGGGCGCTGAAGCAAGGATGGCGCCGGCATTTCCGACGGTGAGCATCGTGCCGGTGAGGGTTGAGAACTCATTTGGCCGGAACCAGTTTGCCAGGATTCTCATACACGGGATCCAGACGACGGCTACGCCTACGCCCATCAGGAAGCGGCCGAAAATGATCGTGCCGAAGGTGTGTGCGAGGCCGAACAGGGCTGTACCGATTGCCGCAATTATGAAGAAGGTGCCGACGGAAAACCTCGGGCCCAGGTAATCGGAAAGTATTCCTGATGGTATCTGCATCACGGCGTATGGATAAAAATACATTGAGGACAGGACGCCGAGACTGGTAGCCGAGAGGCCAAATTCCTTCATAAGTTCAGGGGCGACCACTGCCGGCGCGACCCTGTCGAAGTAAACGAAGATGTAGGTTAGAAGCAGCATTCCGTAACAAAGCCATCGGTAGCGAAGCATCTTCTTTGCTAAGTCCGCGACTGGCGCCATGCTAGCGGTAACTTCAGCACTAATTTGGCTCATTTATGTTGTCCTCCGCGAATAAGTTGTTTACTTGCGGTTCAACCTTTGCCGGGAAGCCCCCCAGCCCATTGCTGTGTCTTTCGTTTAGCGGAGCAGGCTGCCGGCAATAACCATCCTCATTACTTCCGAAGTACCTTCGTAGATTTCGGTAATCTTAGCGTCCCGATAGAGACGCTCGACCTTGGTCCCCTTGATGTAGCCGATTCCACCATGCAACTGTATGGCGCGGTCCGTCTGCCTCGAGGCCGCTTCCGAAGCGAAGAGCTTCGCCATGGCGGCTTCCTTGCTGTAGGAACTACCCTGGTCGTAGCACCATGCTGCATGATAAGTCAGAAACCGGGAGGCCTCGACATCGGTGGCCATGTTGGCGAGCATCCATTGGATGGCCTGGAACGTCCCGATGGGTTTGCCGAACTGGACCCTTTCCTTCGAGTATTTGATCGACTCGTCGAGCGCGGCCTGGGCGATGCCAAGCGCTTGCGCGGCGATTCCGATTCTACCGCCGTCCAGGGTCATCATGGCGATCTTGAATCCCTGGCCTTCGCCGCCGAGCAGATTTTCCTTCGGGATGCGGCAGTCTTTGAGGAGCACTTCTGAAGTAAGAGCGCCACGAATGCCCATTTTGTTCAAGTGCTTTCCAATTACGAGCCCGGGAGTATCCGCAGGGACGATGAACGCGCTGATGCCCTTGGTCCCCTTGGACTTGTCGGTCATGGCGAAAACAATGATGACCCCGGCAACCGGGGCGTTTGAGATGAATATTTTGCTTCCATTAAGGACATAGTGAGCGCCATCGATTTCCGCCATAGTGGTGGACGCAGCGGCGTCCGTGCCCGCGCCGGGCTCGGTGAGGGCAAAGGCGCCCAGCATTTCGCCCTTGCAGAGCGGAACGAGGTATTTTTTCTTCTGTTCTTCGGAGCCGAACTTGAAAAGCGGGAAGCAGGCGAGCGAAGTATGGACCTCAAGGGTGAAGCCGGTTGCGGCACATGCGCGGGAAAGCTCTTCTACGACGATCGTATAGCTGAGATAATCCGCTCCGGCGCCGCCGTACTCCACCGGGTAGGGGATGCCCAGCCAGTCCTGCTCGGCCAGCCTCTTAATGTTTTCTGCCGGAAACTTCGCTTCCATGTCTGTCATCTCTGCGATGGGGTCGACATACTTTTCACAAAACTCACGTACTCCGGAGCGGATAAGCTGGTGTTCTTCGGTCAAATTGAAGTTCATAATTTCATCTCCTGTTGCTGTTCTCGGAAGAGACCTCCGGAACAGGTCCGGTAATGGTTGAGAAGAAGGCCTGACTTGGGGTCCGTGTCCCCGAACCGGTGCTGCTGGAGATCGAGCGCATCCGGAATCCTCCGGCGAACTCGAAAAGAGCAGGGCCGGTTCGGGGTCAGGCGGGACGGTAAGGTCCTGCCCGGGAGCTTTACAGGGAATCTATTTTTTCTTCTTTTCAGGCTCCGGAATGTCTTCCTTTATGCCTGCTATCTTCCGGGCAAACTCGGCAAACTGGTCAACGGGAGTGAGCGCGCGCACAACCAGTTTAGCCCCATCGGGGGAACCGCCGCCATGCATACATCCGGGGACGCCCGCGCCGAGGGTCAGCCATTCCGAGAGCCTGGCGGCGCGCGCCCTGGATTCCGCGGTGTACTTGTCGCAGGCCTTGACCGCCTGGGATATGATCGGACCATATTCAGGGTTCTGGAAATCCTTATAGGACGGGAAGCAGCCCGTCTCCACGATCCCGCCGCCAATGTCCTGGCAGATGCGCTTGGTTACATAGGGAAGAGTCGCCACATGCACCTTATTGGCGTGGGCCTGTAGGGAATCGGCTACCCACATCCCGCCCGGCCCCTTCTTGCCCAGGGCCATGGCGCCGATACCCATGGCGTAGGTGGTCTCATTGTTGACCGCCATCTCCACCATTTTGTTGGCAAAGGTGCCGGCGGCAAGGCCGTTTACCCTGGCCATCAGGGCGCCGGCGCCGATCATCACGTCTCCCTGGCCGGCCACGCATGCGCCGATGCAGGCGCGGTAATTGGCCGTGAAGAATTCGATGATCTTGCTGGAGTACTTGAATTCCTTGCACATGAAGACCCGCTCGTTCGGCACGAAGCAATCCTGGAACAGCAGGTAGGCCTGGGTGATGCCGGTGTCGGGAATGTCCCAGCCATCTTCGAGTTCCCTGGAATCGCTCGGACGGCGTGTTTCCACTATGGTAAGGCCTTGTATGTCGCGAGGCACCACGCAGACCGCAGCGTAATCCTGGTCCTCTTCCCTGTAGCCGCTGCCGGGCAGAATGAATATCTCGTTTGACGCCGCAACGCCGCATATCATGGTTTTGACGCCGCTGAGCACGATACCGTCGGGACGAACTTCCTTGACATGCACATTGCTGTCCGGGTTGGACTGCTGAAAAGGTCTCAGGCTGCGGTCACCCTTGGCGTCGGTAAGCGCGCCCGCCACGACCAGGCCTTTTTCCTGGGCGGACAAGATCCACTTTGTCAGCCGTTCCTGGTAGTTTGTGCCGCATTCCTTGTCAATGAGCGAGGTTACATTCCACATCACGTTTTGGGCATTCCAGCCCACGCAGAGCCCTCCGGTGCAACTGCCCGTGAAGCGGTACATCCACCTTTTGAGCTTGGAATTGGCCATCACCTGTTCCAGGTCCTCCATCATTCCATTCCACCGATGGATCTTTTCCCCTGTAAAAGAGGAAACAGCGGTGAAATCGTCCGCATATTGCGGATCATGCGATGCGTCGAAAGCCTTGGCGTGACTTTCCACAACTCGTTTGGTCGCCGGATTGGTGGTGACGTCCTCGATCAATTCGCCAAACTTGTATACGTTCGGACGCATTGCCTTGAGAGAGGCCAGATAATCTTTTCTCGTTTTCAAAGCCATGTCAGCTACCTCCTCGAATGTTGTTCAAAGTTTAGCGGCTGCAGAAGTCAGGGGTTCAGCGGTCCGCCTGCCGTCCCTGTTCACTACGTCGCTTTTAATGCCCATGGGGGTCCTGGCGTCGAAGATTCTCGCATCCATCAGAGTCAGTTCCGGGGCGATAAGCGGCTTGAAATCCATCTGGGCCAGGATGTCCTTTTCGAGTTCGACCCCTGGGGCTATTTCAACAAGGGTTACCCCTTCCGGCCGAAGTTCGAAAACCGCGCGTTCCGTAACGTAGAGAATCTTCTGACCGCTGGTGCGGCCGTATTCGCCGCTGAAGGTTATGTGCTCGACCTTCTTGACCAGTTTGCGAATCTTGCCATCCTTGGCGATTTTTAATTGGCCGCCGCCGATCTTGAAATCGAATCCACTGGCGGTAAAGGTGCCGCAGAAAACGACCTTTTTAGTGCTCTGGGTTATGTCGATAAAGCCGCCTGCGCCGGCGATGCGCGGTCCGAACTTGCTGACGTTGACGTTTCCGAACTGGTCCATTTCGGCCATTCCGAGGACCGCGAGGTCGAGTCCGCCGCCGTCATAGAAGTCGAACATGTTGGGATGGTCGATCAAGGCATCCGGGTTGATCGCCGAACCGAAATAGAGGCCGCCCAGGGGTACACCGCCCACTACTCCCGGCTCGACAGTCATGGTCATCAGGTCACTCATGCTTTCCTCAGCGCAGACCACTCCAACACCGGGGGGCATGCCGATGCCCAGATTGACAACAGCGTTCGGGATCATCTCCATGGCGCATCTGCGGCATACAACTTTGCGCTCGTCAAGCGGCAGCGGGGCGACTTCACTGAGGGGGATGCGGACTTCGCCGCAAAGTGCCGGATTGTACTGCTCGGCCATGGGGACCTGCCAATGGTTCTCAGGCTTTGCGATGACAATAGCGTCGACGGCGACCTTCGGGATCTTGACGAGCATCGGATGGAGTGTGCCTGCTTTGACCTTCCTCTCCACCTGGACAATGACCTTGCCGCCCGATCCCCTGGCAGCGAGAGCCAGGGCAAGAAATTCCAGTGAAATTGCCTCACGCTCGATAGAAATGTTTCCGTTTTCGTCGGCGCTCGTGCCGCGGACTATGGCAACGTTGATGGGAAAGGATTTGTAGAAAAGATACTCCTTGCCTTCGATTTCCATCAGCCGCACGTGTTCTTCGTGGCTTATATCGTTGAGCTGTCCGCAGGTTTCCCGGGGGTCCACGAAGGTCTTCAGGCCGATAGTCGTGAGGATGCCCGGTTTCTTGCCCGCTATCGCCCGGTAGAGGTGCAGGATCGGGCCCTGGGGAAGGCAATATGCTTCGATGCGGTTTTCGACAGCCATTTTGATCAGGTCAGGCTGAAGGCCCCAGTGTGCGGAAATGACTCGCCGCACCAGGCCGTCTTTGGCCCAGCGGTTTAATCCCCAGTTCGATTTCCCGTCGTTCTGGCTCGCGGCGAAGGTCAAAGTGAGATCTCTGGGCTGACCGGTTTCCAGGAATTTCTTCTCGATTGCCTTCGAGATCTCTTCCGGGTGTCCCATGCCTACGAAGCCTGACGTGGCGACTGTATCCCCGGATTTGATCAAATCGACTGCTTCTTCGGCAGACATAAATGCAGCCATAGACTCGACCTCCTATGCAGGTGAGTGGTTTAAAGTGGGACTTATACAAGTTTGTGGGGGGTTACACTCTCTTGGAACGGCAATGTTCGTGCCAAAAAACCCGAATCGGGAGGGGCGTGGAGTATCAGGGGAAAGTGCGAGTTGATGAGGAGCATTGAGATGCGAGGAGTGATGCAATTGTTCATCGTGTGAAATTTACTCCGACTGATAAAAACCGGTTGGCATATGGGTATCAGGGCTCACTGCAACTTCGATGCACAAGAGCATCAAAGATGCTATTTTGCATCGAACCCCCTGCCTGGATCAGCATGGCGCAAAACCCGAACTAGATTCGAAACGCCAAATCTTCAAAAGGGTTTTCAGGTTCATCGAGGTCCTGGCAAAGGGAACCCAGGCCATATTTCTTGATCTTACGCACCACTGTGGATTGATTTATTCTAAGGGCCTTTGCCACTTTCCGGGTGCTGCCGTGCTTTTTCACGGCCTGTTCGAGAAGCTGCTTTTCGGTGCGCTCCATGGCCCTTTTGAATGGGATGTTGTCATAGAGGACCACGTTATCGCTGCCGGGATGCACCTGGTTGCGTATATAGACGGGCAGATGCATGGTGTTGATCTGCTCTTCTTCGGTCATGACCAGCATTCGTTCGATAACGTTTTCCAGTTCGCGTATATTTCCGGGCCAGGAATAGAGCATGAAATTATCGATAATTTCCGGAACAACCCGTTTTGCGAACTGATATTTCCCGTTAATCTTTTCGACAAAATGCTGAACGAGCAGCGGTATATCTTCCTTGCGTTTGCGCAGGGGCGGTATCTCGATGGAGACGACGTTTAGCCGGTAATAAAGGTCTTCGCGGAAAGATTCGGCCTTGACCATTTCCTTGAGATTCTTGTTGGTGGCAGCGATGATCCTGGCATCCACGGAGATGGGCTTAAGGCCGCCGACACGCATTATCTCATGATCCTGCAGCGCCCTGAGCAGCTTGGCCTGAATGCTGAAGGAAATGTCACCTATTTCGTCTAGAAACAGGGTCCCTTTCTTCGCCATCTCGAACATGCCGTGCTTGCCTTGTTTCTTTGCCCCGGTGAAGGCGCCCCCTTCGTAGCCGAAGAGTTCGGATTCGAGAAGAGATTCGGGAATCGCGCTGCAGTTGATTTTTATAAGCGGGCCTTCGGAACGGTGTCCGAGGCGGTGAATGGTGTTTGCAACAATTTCCTTTCCGGAGCCCGACTCTCCTGTTATCAAAACGGTGGAATCCACTTTCGCCACCTGGGCCGCCATCTCGAGAATGCGTATTGTCTCGGAGCTTCGGGCTACGATGTCATTGTTCTTGGTGATCTGCTGAAACCGCATCTGCTCGATCTCTGCGGCATAGATTTCATTTAGCTGCCGGGTCTTTTCGAGGAGTTCCTTGAGGTAGAGAATCTCGGTTATGTCCCTGATATTTGCCACCACGCGCCTGATATTGCCGTTTTCGTCCCAGATGGGAATAGCCGTTGCCATGATCTTTTGGCCGATTTTCTCACCCTTGGTCATCTCCAGCATTATGGTCATTTTCTTTCGGGCCGTGATTGCCGCCATGATCGAGGATTCAGTGTAAAATTTCTGATTTACCAGGTCCTGGGCGTTTTTCCCGATTACGAAATCCTTGGAAATTCCGCAAATGCGCTCCCATGCGCTGTTGGCCATTTCAATGTTTCCGTAGCCGTCGGTTATGAAAAGGCCGTCATGGGAAGACTCGACAATGTCCTCCAGGGCGCAGCAATCCGATTGACCGGGTACGTGGCCGCAATAATAGGAGCAGAGGCGGTTCATGTAATATCTCCTGTGCTGTGCGGAGGGTGAAAAACGCGCCTTTGCGCACAGCGCCGATGCGAGAGGGCGATTTCAGAGAAAATGGAACTCAGAATGGACTGTAAGCTTAAAGCAATCAGCGAACGAAGACAAGAGGTTGGACATTCGCCGGACTCCGGCCGGCAACCCGCGTCAGGGATTTGTGACCAGCCACAAAGGCAAAATCAATTCCCCGAGGCGCACGACCGATCGCACAATTCACGTGGAGAACCAACTTTGCAGCAAAGAGGCGGCAACGCGCCATTCAATGCAGTTGAGCAAATTCCCTCTTTGGAAAGCCGGGCTTCAATAGTAGAATGCGCAACTTCTTGTCAGGCCGTGTCGGGTTCTATTGGGGAGGAAGTTATGAGGCTACTGTTTGCTTTCTTGTCGCTCGCAGCAGCTCTTGCAGGAGCCGCCCGTATTGCGGGTGCGCAGGATTGCATCGCGCAGACGTGGAAGGGAACGATCGGCGCCGTTCCCGTAATGATGCAGTTCGACTACATTGGTGAAGACTCCTCGTTGGCCGGTCGTTATTACTACCGTACAAGTATTGTCGACCTCTTGCTGGTGAGCGACAGTACGAAGCCGGATCGATGGAAGGAATTAGACCCCAAAGGAACGGTTACCGGCTATCTCACGCTGAGCTGTAAAGAAAACTCTTTGTCGGGGACCTGGTCCTCGCCTGACGGATCCAAAACACTTCCGATCAGCGCTGAGGTCCAACCAGAGGACTCATTTTCGAGACAACGTCTGGCTGGTCTCAAAACGACCGCAACCAAACGCGGGACGGTAGGTAAATCGAAGTATGAGCTTTTCACGGCACAAGGTTTCGGGGCTGTTAAAGGGCTTCGCCTGATGGGAGACGGCAAAATCGTGGCCGACATCAATAGCGCTCTCATGGAACGTTTCACAAACAGACTCGATGAAGCGATCGATTGCATAGCATCGGGTCGATGGCAGAGAGGTGAGGAGCATGGATACTATTACGAGTCGGAAATGAGCATGATCGCCTGGAACGAGGCTTTCGTGGTCATTGGTGAGAGCTATTCACAATATTGCGGTGGGGTGCACCCTTTAGCCGGGGCAGGAGCGACGACCTATGGTCTCCAGACCGGTAAAGCCGAAGACGCATCACAATGGCTGATTGACCGGTACAGGAAGGAAATTCCGAAAGGTTCTCCGCTCGGAAAAATCATCATGGAGCTCTATTCTCAGGAAGACGAATGTGCCGATTCCATCGAGTTGTCGGGTGAATACGTCTGGCCGGCCTCGACGGGAATAACCTTTCAGCCGATGGCGCCATATATTTCTTCCGCATGTATCCAGGATATCACTGTCCCCTACAAGAGCATGTCCCCTTACCTTTCGCCTCTTGGAAAAACGAATGTCCAGGCGTTCCAAAGCCGCTAGCCTCTGCGCACCCCGGTAACGAGATTGTCCGGGCTACCCGCGGGCACTGACAAACTCGAACATAGAAGAAAAGGGCGACCTGAAATATGTGAAATCGAAACCAAAGAAGTGGACCTGGAAGCGGTCTTTCAACTGGACCCGGGGGTGGAATGTCCACAGGGCCGGCCGCCGCTTTATTCTACGAACCGTATTTTGATTGGTGTTCTCTATAAGAGGGGCTGTTGCCCAAAACATGCATATCGGAAAGAACATCCCGGTCCGGGAAAATCTCACATTTCGTCATTCCGGCAGGATTTTTGAGCCGGAATCCAGGTGTCTTCATTAAGTAGCCGTATTAACAAGCAATTTCTCCAAGGACGCTGGACCCCGGCTCAAAAGCCCTGCCGGGGTGACGGTTATGGAAATCTCTCGGGGTCTTCCGGCAAACGCGTACCTGGACGGTTTGCACGCGAAGCCTCGTTTTTTGACGTCGAAGAACACGAAGAAGCGGTAGCGCCGTCATCCACGGCGGCGCAAAAGAACAGGTTTTGTGGGGCTTCAGGCAAACATGTACCGTGTTGTTTGGACACGGAGCTCCAGGCTAAGAGCTTACAATGGACTGCGTGAAGTCCTGGGAAATGGAATGAACCGATTACGCTAAGATGAAAAGAAGATGACGCAGTTAAATGCGTTACCAGGAAGTTGCCTAGGCAGTAGCGAGAACCGAGGGGCCGAAGCACAAAGAAAGCCGTCTCCCCGCTCGCTATCCCTGTTCTCCGCCTTCTCTTTCTTCGCGTCTTCGCGTCTTCGCGTGAACCGGGTATGGTGCTTATGGTCAGAAAGTGTATTTGGGCAACAGCCCCTCAGACCGTGCCCACCCCGCCGGGGATTCAGGGCTTCAGGCTGTCCTGCCGTCCCAGATTCCAGATCCTCTCCGCCCGTGTTCCAAGACACCAGAAACTCAAGGCCAGAAGAGCAAAGAAGATCGCTTTATGCATATGATCCCAGAGGTGTTCGAAAAATCTGGTGTAGAGATTGATGAAGAGAAAAGTTAGCCCAAAACCTCGGCTCATCGCATCGTCTGCTCGTACCCCATGGAAGAGTGCGGCGACCGCAGCGATCCCAAAGAGAAGAGCCCAGTGGAAGAGTTCAACCTGCTTTACCTCATGCCACGAGGTCCAGTCCCCATAGTTTCCAAAGATCGAGAGTATCCAAAGGGCAATGAAGAAATAGAGAAGTCCCATGGCTCGGGTGGACTTTTCAAAGCCCTCCATTCTATCCCAAACTCCAAAAACAAAACTCGACCCTGTTAGTGCCGCCCCGAAGAGGACAAATCGCAAGGGAAAGTTCATGCCCAGATAGTAGGCCCCCCAACCCGAAACATAGCCGGTTTCCGCCCCAAACCAGCTTCCAATCGATAAAAGAGCAAATATCCAGATGAGCTTGGATTGAACTAAGAGACCGACTGCAGCATAAATAAAGGCCGATATCAGAAGAAGAATGGAAAAGTGTCCACTTTCCATGTCAATCGCCTGGCCGAAAAAGAAGACAGATCCTGCTGTGGAAAGGACCCCCAAAAAGAGAATGGCTTCGGTGCTGAAGATCTTTTCCGGCCGGCGCCTCTTTCTCCGCAAGCCCCAGTAATAAAAAGCAAATGCCACTGCAGCAAAAAAGAGGCTCTTCACGACGGCAGGAGCTTTGAAGATTCTGGCTAATAGTTTCATCAGCGCTTCATCGGCCAGGACTGAACCGACTGCGATCACGATGCAGATCAAAGCGATCCAGAATGAGTATTTCGTCGCCCGCTTCCAATCAAAAGGGACGACCTCATAGCTTTGAAGGAGCCTCGCGCCTTCATCTCGCGTGATCACCTCCCGACGCATCCACTCTTCGATGGCTGATTTCAATATCTTGGCCCTGCTCCGGGCGACCTTCATCGTAGCGTCCTTTTGCCACAGGTGATCTCACCTATCCTTGCTCATCGAGCAGCAATTTTCTTTCCGCACGCCTGAAAGCTTATATTTTACCGAAAAATGTGCCCGTCGAGGATTAGGCAAGAGGTTAATCCCTTATGCGATTTTTTCTCTTATCTTCAAGATGACGATTCATAAACTCTTCAAGGGCTCTTAACCTTTCCTTGAAATCCTCACTTTCATAACGCTCAAGAAAGGCATTGCCTTCCTCGGAAATCGAAGTGAAGACCTGCGTAAATGTCATTGATAGAATCCCGTTGCCGATCGCATGAACGTGGATTTTGAATCGAAACATATAGAGACGTGGAGCTGTGATCAGAAAATCAACAATATTATTTCTAATATCGTATTGGAGGGTAGTCCAGTACAATTCAGCACCGTAAGGCTTCATGGTTCTGAAAATAGCACCTTCTTCGTTGTAGCCGCTGTTTGACCAAATCGTTTCGCACTCCCAACCGGGGATCCATTCTTCTTCTCTTTTCGGACAAAGAAGTGGGAATACCTCCTCAACTGCTGCTTTGCATTGAATGACACCGTCTCTCGTAAATTGCTTTGGCTTAAAATTCAACACATTCTCCTTTGCGTCATCAAGAGCGGCGCTGCATCCAGTTAAGCCAGGTGCTGGAACCTCCACCGGTTACTTCTTGGGGTGATGATTGCCCCGAGGCAGAGTTCACTTTTCAAGTTTAGCCCTGGTCGATTCGAGTGCAATTTTCAACCAATTCTAATGTGAACGGAAAATACTTGCGGACAGGAGGATCTGTCAATTTAATACTGGCCTTAAATCGGCCACCATAGCCTGGTTAAATTAATTAAAATGCTAACAAGGTAAGCTCTCGGATCATTTTGTGGTTCTATGCGGCTGGCCTATCCCTCTTGCAGGCGGCCTCTTGCGCTCTTTTGGATACTTATTGGAACTTGAACTTGTATTCCGCATTTTTAGGGGTCCGAAATGGTCACGGTAGCGGCCCGGTGTGATCCCCAGCGAGCGCAGGAAGGCTCGACGCATCGGCTCATAGCCGGCGAATCCGCAGGTGGAAGCAATTTCATCCAAGCCCCTGTCCGTTTGTTCGAGGTGTCTGCGGGCGGCTTCAAGGCGCAGGGCTTCGACGTAGCGCGCCGGTGTGATCGCGAGTTCGCGCACGAAGGCTCGTGCGAAGTTCCGGGGGCTCATTGCCGACCGAGCAGCCAGGGCTTCGACCGAAAGGTCCTGATTCAAGTTTTCAACCATCCAGACCTGGAGTTCAAAAAGCGAGTTCCTCGCGGAAGCCTGAGCGGAAAGGGATACGCTGAACTGAGCCTGACCTCCCGGCCTTCGGAGGAACAGCACAAGGTTGCGCGCTACTTCGAGGGCTGCGCCATTGCCGAGATCCTCTTCTACAAAACCCAGGGCAAGGTCCATGCAGGCGGTCACTCCGGCCGAAGTATATACATGAGCGTCCTGCACCCAGATGGGGTTTGGATCGACCTTTACCTCGGGGTGGCGCGAGGCAAGTTCCACGGCGTAAGCCCAGTGGGTCGTTGCCCGTCTGCCGTCGAGAAGGCCGGCCTCAGCTAGCAGGAACGCTCCCGTGCAGACCGCTCCCAACCGTCGGACCTGAGGGGCGGTGTTTCGGAGCCAGTTTAGGACCTCAGGATTATGAGTCGCCAGGGCCCCGGGCCCGCCGACCACAAGCAGCGTATCGATTCCCGCGCCGATTGCTGAATAGTGCCGGTGAGCCACAAGCGAGACCCCGGTCGATCCTTCGATGACAAAACCCTCCCCGGTGGTTGCGAGTTCGACCTCGTATTCCGTCCCGCACCGGCCCGGTAGGTGATTGGCGGCGGCAAAAACGGCCATTGGCCCGACGATATCGATCTCCATCGCTGGCGGCGCCGCCAGCAGGACCACTCGGCGCGTTCTATGAGTGGGTTTCTCTTGTGTGGTCGGAAGGGGCAATCGGCCGATCAAAAATTCTCCTCTGCTTTGGAAAGATCAAGCGGGTACGATTGTTAGCCTGCAAGGCAAAGAGAATAACAAGACCGCTCCAGGTTCTGCAATGCAATTGTGGCAGAAATCGTGGGTTCTTTGTCATTTCTGACAGAGCGCAAGAATGCTAACTTATTTCCTGAAAAGAGACTTACGGGATGGGAGTATAGAAAAGGCGAAGATTCCAACACCAGACAAGCAGACAGGAGAGGAGAACCTAAAGATGAAGACCGCATTGATTTTGATCGATATCCAGAAGGATTATTTCCCGGGCGGGCGCATGGAACTGGTGGGGCCGCTCGAAGCAGGCCGGAACGCAGGTCGTCTGCTGGCAGTCTTCAGAGCCGAAAACCTGCCCATCGTTCACATCCGCCACATATCGGTTGGTGAAGGGGCAGGGTTCTTTTTACCCAACACCGACGGGATCGATTTCAACGAAAACGTGAAGCCGCTGCCCGATGAAACCGTCATCGAGAAGCACTACCCGAATAGCTTCAGAGAAACGGGGCTCGCGGCTTTCCTCGAACGCGAGGGGATCGACCGGATTGTCGTAAGTGGAATGATGTCGCACATGTGCGTCGATGCCTCGGTCAGGGCCGCCTCCGATGCGGGGTATAAGTGTCTGCTCGCACACGACGCCTGCGCTACAAGGGACCTGAACTTCGACGGTGTCGATGTGCCTGCAAAGAAAGTCCATGCCGCGTTTATGGCGGCTCTCGGTTCGGTCTACGCACAGGCCGCGAGCACCGAGAAAATCATCGATATTTTGAAACGACAGGAAAAGGATGGGCAATAAGGAAGAGTGAAAGATCGAAAAGAGCCCCCATAGGGGATCAGGGGAAAGATACCTTGTTAGGTCGAGGAAACGGGTTATCAATAATAACGCAAACGGACAACGAGTTGTCCGTTTGCGCCCGAGTACCAAGGCGGTTTCTTACCGTTATAGTTTATATGTCCGAAGGCGGACTTGAGTTGACACATGAGTTGACACATTGCATAAAAAAGGGTGGCCAGGTACCCTCACTGCGCACTGTTCCTCGCGAAGCGATAGAACCCAAAAGAATTATTTTCTTTTGCTTTTTCTGCTCACTGCTCACTGCTCACTGTTCACCGGCCTTTCTGTGAATGGCTTATCTCCAGGTCCCGGTAACTTCGCTTTCCGTCCACCCGCTGATTCTCCTTTAATAAGAGATTCAATGTCAGGATATGGGTATATGGTAACTGCTCCGTGTTCGGGTAAACATCCTGAATCGATCGATGATCCGTACACGCTGTAGACTTCTCTTCCCAACATTCTAAGCAAAACTCTCTGCTCCGCCCTATGATGCGCAGTGTGTGCTATCCTCCTCAGCATAATCCAGGCTCTTGTTCTTTTAACATCAAAAAAGGATACCTCGATTTCCCACCAGGCTTTATCCTTTTTCTTAAGAGCGGCAAGCCGCTTTCCGCTATCTTCAGCATACCGTTTGATAAACTCGAGACGTGTTTCCGGATCGGGCAGGGGAGACGCTCCAACATCAATGCCGAACATATTGCAAAACCACTTGTTTTCACTCAAACACTGGTGCACCATGTGTTCGAGGGCATTTCTGTCTCTTTTGTCCAACGGATGAGGGCGAATTGGAAGATCCTCGTCCATGAACGTGCTCCAAACACCAAGGGTTTTTAGTCGTTCTGTCTCATAAGTATCTACAAGAAAATCATATTCCATCTATTCTCCTTTAAGTTTTGCGGTCCTATCGAGCAGGCACCGGCATAGCGCCCCCTGGTCACCCTTTTTTCCTGAACAGGGCGGCTATTGCCTGGGCGCCGACATCCGGGTTTACCAGCTCGAAAGATTCGTAGCTTGGAAGGACCCGGCTGAAGCCGTAGACCATGTAAAAGGCCCCGGGGCGGCCGCGCTCGGCGATTTTTTCAGCAAAAACGTCGTGGAGCGTAATGTAGGTATAAAAAAGGTCCACGTCCCCAAAATCCACGCCGGTCCTGGACCGAATCTCATCGAAGGTTTTGTCGTCCAACGAGCTTCCGTTGAAGAGAAAAATATTTTCGGGCGGCAGGATCGAGCCTTCCTTCTTCAGAATGGAAATCAATTCGTCTTTCCCGGGACCATATTCGGAAAGAATCTCCGAATCGATTTCTATTCCGATCGACACCCTGACGAAGTAGCTCATCAAAAGATTTACCCTGCCGTCCCCGCACCCCAGATCGGCGAATACGGTGCTCTCGGGGTTGATAATTCCTGAGGCCGCCAGGTCGTCCATGCAGGCGCACAATTTGGAGAGGTCCGTAGTCTTGCGGTACCCCGTGTTGCCGAAGCAGCCGACTTTGCGGCCGTCAAAGTAGTCGGCCGTGAGCTTCATGGTTTTGTGTAATTCGAAAGATTCCATGTGCTTTTTGGGCTCGTAAGAAGGACTTGGGGCAATAGATTAAGCGAACTGTTTCTATACGCAGTTACACTTCAAAAGCCTGATAAAGTTCCTTATCCTGTCGTGCAGTATAAAAAGGAGTTCCATTTCATATCCGTTCGTTTCCTGCAGCGCCAGCAGCTTTTCGGGCGGGATGGTTCTTTTCAGCCTCCCGCATAGGTAATTTACGCAAATAATGTCGCGGGCCAGGAGAAGGCAGCCGCACTCGCCCAGAAAATGGCAGCTCTTTGCCGAATGCCTCGATTCGGGCAGGCTGACTCCAAGCATAAGGTTTATCAGAAGGAGTTCCGGGGTGTAGCGGTCCTCGATGCCGGCCCCGCAGCAGCTTCCACCCTCCTCCCGTTCACACAGCCCACATGTCCCGGCAACCCCCGACCGAATGCAGGAGGCGCCCGAAGCTTCCACTCTTGCCGAAAGCTCCCGAAGTTGGGCAGCTATGCCTGAATCGGTGCTGAGAGCATCGCACCACCGGCCATACAGGTCTTTGGCGATAGCGATCTTTTCGCTTATTTGGAGCATTGAAGAGTTCTTAGTTTCCAGTTTTGGGTTTTTAGTTATCAGTTATTATTTTCGGATATTTAGTTTCTTCATTCTCGAATCGAAAGTTGAACGATTCAGGCCCGCTTCTTTTGCGGCGCGGGTTATGTGCCATTTGTTCTTTTCGAGAAGATAGAGAACATACTCGCGCTCCAACTCCTCCCAGGAGTACCCGTCAAAAAAACTGCCCGGCGCGGCTTTGGTTTCTTCACCGGCCCCTTTGCTTTGGGCCGGTTCCTGGTCCACCCTCGGTGTCCCCTCATACGCCGGCGGCCTGTGGGCATCCGGGGGTGCGGAGATGAAATGATTGGAGAGGTCTTTGCGCGTTATCAGGTCTCCAGGGGTGATTACGATGATGTGCCGGACAAAGTTCTCAAGCTCGCGAATGTTTCCAGGCCATTCGTATGCAAGAAGATAATCGAGCGCGTCTTTGGAAAAGGTCTTGCGGGTGGTCCCAAGCCTGAGCGCCTCCCTGATAAGAAAATGATCAAGGAGCAGCGGTATGTCCTCCAGCCTTTCGTGCAGAGCGGGAACACGCAGGGGCAAAACGTTCAACCGGTAGAAAAGGTCCTCGCGGAAGTTTTCCCTGGCGATTTCACTTTGCAGGTCCCGGTTGGTCGCCGATATGATCCTCACGTTCACCTTTTTGGGGCGAACATTTCCAACGGGCTTTATTTCGCCGTCCTGGATCACTCGCAAAATCCTGGCCTGGAGCTGAAGGGGCATATCGCCGATCTCATCGAGGAAAACGGTCCCGTCGTTTGCGGCTTCAAAAAGCCCCAATTTAGTTTTGGAGGCCCCGGTGAAGGCCCCTTTTTCATGGCCGAAAAGCTCGCTTTCAAGCAAAGTGTCCGGAATACAACTGCAATTCTGAGCCAGAAAAGGACCTCCACTCCTGCCGCTCAGCCAGTGAATTTCTCTGGCCAGAAGTTCCTTGCCTGAGCCGCTTTCGCCCGTAATCAGCACGGGAAAATCTGTCCTTGCATACTCGGCGGCCCTTTTCCTCGCCCCCAGCAAAGCGGCGCTCTTCCCGATAATGATATCCTGGCCGCGGATCGCTTTCAGGGTCTGCTTCAGCTTCAGGTTTTCTTTGACCTGCTCGCAGAAAACCAGCGAATTGCTAAGGGCAATCGATCCGATGTCTATCAGTTGCTGGAGCAGTTCGAGATAGTTTTTTTGCAGATTGAGGCGGTCTCCCCCGGCGCTTGTGTCGATAATCTGGACTGCCCCATAGACTTCACCGGTTCTGAGAAAAAGTGGGAAACAGAGGATCAGCCTGCTTTTGATGTCGATTCTTTCCTCCGCCCGCCCGTAGTGACGCTCGTCTTTGCCAGGCTCGGCAACCGTCATTTTGCCGTTTTCTATAACCCAGCCGACAATGCTGGGCTGGCTGGAGTTGATGCTCATTCCCCTGATGAACTCGCTCTGTGCTCCGGCAGCTTCGATACATGTATAGCCTTTGTCGCTCCTGACCCATATTGAGCCGCGCTCGACGTTTTGCAAATCCAGAAGCGCCGTCAGGAATTTTCGCTGGAGCCTTTCGGGATCGAGTTCCTCGGATACGGCCCGGTAGAAATCAAAAGACTTATCGCCCATAAACTCTCCGGAAAGTCAATTGAACCTGTGGCGGTTTTTGCTCATTCAAGTAACTCAACATAATTTCCGATCTATATATCCACGACAAACACAAAAGAGAATGGTTTAATCCCTTGCGTGTATAATAAAAGAGGTCAAGGCGGAAAAGATTGGTTTGGGCTCACCAGGGTCTCGATAAAAAGAGGGTCGGTTTTGGGCCGTTGCTGAACGCCGTGGAATCGTCGACGCAGATCCTCTGTTCGAGGCCACTATCGGTGAAGGCAAGGAGAAAGGGGTCTATTTTCTCAACTGGAACCACGTCCTCTGGGTAGAACCAAGTGAGACCGAGGGGACGCTTCACCTGCAGCCTTAACCAGGAAAGCGAGCCGAAATAGAATTTTCATATTTCGCACAGGCAGAATAGGTGTACAGCCTTCATCCGGAGTGTACTTCCTCCAATTTTCTCACATTTTGCGCGTACTTCTGATAAATTATCCTTTCCTCATGACTAAACCGGAAATATGGTCAACCGGGCACTTTTTCTGCGAGCGGAGGGTCTGACTATGAAAGTATTCACCCACGATGATTTTCTGAGTGTCTATGTGCTCGATCCTGCGGCGTCTCCGGGAAGGATCGAAGCAATCCTTCAGGCCATTCGTGGCGAGGTCGAGCTGGAGCAAGCCTTCCCGGCCGGCCAGGACGACATTATGGCGGTCCACACCAAATCACATGTGCAGAGCGTGGAAAGGGAAGGACTCTACAATATCGCCGCGCTCGCCGCTGGAGCGGCCATTCAGAGCGCTGTCGCCGGCCTCGACGAGCCCGCTTTCGGGCTCGTTCGTCCACCGGGGCACCATGCTTCAGCCGATTATCACTGGGGGTTTTGCTATTTCAACAACATGGCCATAGCGCTGGAACACCTCCGGCTAAATGGACATATCAAAGCGGCACACGTCCTGGACTTCGACCTGCACTATGGAGACGGCACCGTGAACATTCTGGGCGGAAAAGGTTATGTTTCCATTCACAATCCGGATGAGAGCGACCGCAAACTTTACCTGACGGAAGTGGCGGCCCGGCTCGACTCGCTGAAAAATGTGGACGTCATCGGTGTGTCCGCCGGGTTTGACAATCATATCGAGGATTGGGGCCACGTGCTCCATACTGAAGACTACCGGGAAATGGGCCGGATGGTTCACGATACGTGCAAGAGACTCGGGAGCGGCTGTTTCGGCCTGCTGGAAGGCGGCTATAATCACAGTGTGCTGGGACGAAACGTGCTCGCATTGCTAAAAGGCCTTCAGGGGCTTTGATTTTTCCTTCAGTCCGGCTTCAAGGAGGCGGTCATATGGCGAATGATAAACGCCCACGGGGGTTCACTGTAATGTTTCCGGACGATCTTGAGGAATATATCGCCGAACACAGGGAAGGCACTTACCAACTCATCGACGTTCGCCAGCCTGAAGAACACGAGGAATTTCATCTGCCGGGCTCCAGGCTCATCCCTCTGCCTCTGCTCGTAGAGTCGATGAAAGAGCTTGACCGCACAAGCGATACAATCCTTTACTGTTCAGTTGGCGGAAGGAGCCTGATGGCTGCCCAGTTTCTGGCAGTGCGCGGGTTTCAACGCGTCTTCCAGCTCCAGGGCGGAATCGAAGCCTGGGAAAACAGGACTGCGACAGGTTCCCCCGAACTGCACCTCGAATTCCTACGGGGGGATGAATCCGCAAAGGAGGCCGCTGAGATCGCCTACAGGTTCGAAGCGGGCCTTGAGCAGTTTCACCGGGCCGCGAGTGCCAGGAGCCAGGTCCCTGAGGTACGCGACCTCCTGGAAAAACTGATAGGGGCAGAGGAAAGCCACAGGCTGAAACTTCTGCGGCTGCTCGAATCGCTTGGCGGAGGGCCGGGGGCTGCCGGCGCATCCGAGGGCCGGATGGAAGGCGGATTTAAAATCGACGACTTTCTTGCCCGCAACGGTGATTACCTGAAGTCGGCCAAAGGATGTCTGGAACTGGCCATGATGATCGAAGTCCAAGCCCTGGACCTGTATCTGCGCATGGCTCAAACCTGTTCGGATGCGGCCGCAAAGGAGATTTTCTACGGGCTGGGTGATGAGGAGAAGGTTCATCTGGGTTTGCTTGCAGAGCTGGGCGCCAGGGTCGGGCAAGGTTAGCACGTCCCGTGATTGACTCGAGTATTACCAGGGGGTTACTTATGGGCAAGGTGCTCATCATCGGCGCAGGCGGGGTTGGAAGCGTCGTTACTCAAAAATGCGCTCAGGTACCTGAGGTCTTCTCAGAGATAACGCTCGCCAGCCGGACGCTCGAAAAATGTAAAAAAGTCGCAGGCCTGCTTCCGCGCGCCATCAGGACTTCAATAGTGGATGCGGACAGTACGGAGCAAACAGCCGCTCTCATCCGCGAGGTTTCGCCCGATCTTGTCATCAACGTGGCCCTTCCATATCAAGATCTCTCGATTATGGACGCCTGCCTGGAGACGGGTGTGAACTACCTGGACACGGCCAACTACGAACCTCCCGAGCAGGCCGCTTTCTCGTACAAGTGGCAGTGGGCCTATGATGAAAAATTCCGCCGGGCCGGTCTCATGGCGCTTCTTGGCTCGGGTTTCGACCCCGGTGTTACCAACGTGTTTTGCGCTCACGCGCTCAAGCATTATTTCGACCAGATAAATTATATCGACATAATGGACTGCAACGCCGGGGAGCACGGCCATGCTTTCGCGACCAATTTCAATCCGGAGATAAATATCCGTGAGGTCACGGCTAGGGGCAAGTTCTGGGAGGAAGGCGTATGGAAAGAGACCGAGCCTCTCTACATACACCAATCCTTCAATTTTCCCGAGATCGGCGTTCGGCAGATGTACCTGATGTATCACGAGGAACTGGAATCGCTGGTCGAACACATCCCTGGGCTTAAGCGAATTCGATTCTGGATGACATTCTCACAGGAATATCTGACCCACTTAAGGGTCCTTCAGAATGTCGGTATGACCCGGATCGATCCAGTAGATTTCCACGGGTGCAAAGTGGTTCCGCTGCAGTTCCTGAAGGAGCTTCTGCCTGATCCCGCATCACTTGCGGCAGGCTATACCGGAAAGACGAACATCGGGTGCATGATCGAGGGCCTGAAAGATGGAAAGCGCCGCAAATACTACGTCTATAATGTGTGCGATCATCAGAGGGCTTTCCGGGAAGTCGGCGCCCAGGCGATTTCCTATACGACCGGAGTCCCCGCAATGGTCGGAGCTAAAATGATGCTGACCGGCAAGTGGGCGGGAAAGGGCGTTTTCAACCTGGAACAATTCGATCCCGATCCATTCATGGAAGATCTCGCCAGGTACGGCCTCCAGTGGACCGAAGTTTTCCCGGAGTAGAGGGTGCAAAACGAAATGAAACCAAGCCCTCGGTTGATGAGGGACCTGCAGGAGGTCAAGACCCCTTGTTATGTCGTTGACGAGGAACTCCTGGAAAAAAACCTGCTGATCCTGGATTCCGTGCAGGCACGGACAGGCTGCAAGATTTTGCTGGCGCTCAAAGGCTTCGCCATGTTCAGCCTCTTTCCGCTGATCGGGCGCTATCTTCACGGAATCGCGGCAAGCTCGCTTCATGAGGCGCGGCTGGGGTTTGAGGAATTCGGAAAAGAGGTCCACATTTTCTCTCCCGCGTACAATGAAGGCGAATTCGGACAAATTCTCTCCCTGGCCGGCCATGTCATCTTTAATTCCTTTTCCCAGTGGATCTCTTTGAGGCCAATGATCCAGGCGGAGGCCAGGCAGACGAAATTCGCAATCAGGGTAAATCCGGAGCACTCTGAGGTTTTAACCGCCCTCTACGACCCGTGTGCCCCTTTTTCTCGCCTGGGAGTTACCCGGGCAAATTTCCAGCCGGAGGAACTCGACGGGATTTCAGGCCTCCATTTCCATACCCTTTGCGAGCTGAACTCAGACTCGCTTGCGCGGACTCTTGAGGTTTTCGAATCTAAATTTGGCGAATTCATCTACCGAATGGACTGGGTAAACTTCGGCGGCGGCCATCACATTACGAGGCCCGGCTACGACGTTGACCTGCTTTGTTCGTTGATCAGCCAATTCAGCGCAAAGTATGGCGTGCAGGTATATCTCGAACCCGGCGAGGCCGTCGTCCTCCACTCCGGATTTCTGGTAGCCTCGGTCCTGGATCTAATCGACAATGGCATGAACATAGCCATTCTGGACACGTCGGCAACCGCCCACATGCCGGACCTGCTGGAGATGCCCTACAGACCGGAAGTGGCAGGGTCTGGCCAACCAGGCGTCTATCGGCACACGTACAGGCTTGGCGGTCTGACCTGCCTGGCCGGGGACGTCATTGGCGATTACTCTTTTCCCGAACCACTTGAAATCGGTTCCAAGCTGGTCTTTTTGGACATGGCCCACTACACGATGGTGAAGAATAATACGTTCAATGGAGTAATGCTCCCTTCCATAGCGATACGGGAGCGTGGAGGGGGCGTGCGAATGGTGCGTGAATTCGACTACGAGGAATACCGCAGGCGGCTTTCATGAGAAGCTGATTTTGGAATAAACCGGAGCCTGATTCGCTTTAACGATGTTGGATGTACCAGCGGCAAAGGACCCGGGCAGGTCCCAAGAACCAGCTATCCGGAATTAAATTGAATACGCTCTGGGTTGTTCGAACCAGGCGTAGCGGCCCATCTTGCTGATGGCATCGATCGAATCCGGGCCATCGTTGTTATACTCCGCTATGATCCTGTAGACACTGGATTCGGAGAGGCCCGTATGCCTGGCGATTTCCGCGAGCGGCCTCGGGTCAACCAGTAAATTATAGATCACCATCCATTTTTGAAATTTGAGGAAGCCGGTGGACATCCGCATTCTCATCCTGATCTCGTCGGCTGACAAATGATCTGCGATATCTGCTCCCTTCATTTTCATCTTCCCCTCCCAGTGCTTCAGATATTCATCGCAATAGATTTAAGATGGTATTGAGCCCATCTATATAGGGAAATCAATGAAACCTAAATAAAGTGATTCACTTAATGATAGTATATCAGCCTTGTATTTTTGAGCGCTGATAGTAGAGAGAACGTATCGAAGAATGTAGAAGCAGCTACATGATTTGAGGATCGCTGCGATCATGGTCCGGACCCGGGTCCTTACCCTTCTGTAGGAACGAGGATCTAACGATATCCGCTATTTCTTCGCTCCCAGCGTTCCCTTTGGTGAAAAAATAGCTCGCGCCGCTGTCGAAAGCGGCCTCCCGGTATTCGGGAATGTCATAGCTGGTGAAAATGATGACTTCCACCTCGGAACGAGCCTTTTTTATTATCCTGGTAACTTCCAGACCGTTTTTGCCTGGCAGCTTGATGTCCATGAATACAATGTCAGGATTGATGTTCCCCAATTCCTGAAGCGCTTCCTCACCATCGGATGCCTCTCCGATCTCGAGTCTCGGAAAGCGAAGCGCCAGCATTTCTTTCAGCGATTTTCGGAAGGTAGCATTATCTTCAACCAGTAGAACAGAACACATTTTTTTATCTCCGGGCCATTTCTTTCTATTGAAAATCTGAATAGATTCAGCCATTATTTCCCTCAATGTACATTGTCGGACAGTACTCCGGAGAGGTAAATACACAGTTCACGGTAATCGAGATAGGGGGACACTGTATTTCACCCTACAGAGTCCGGCCCTGCATCGGCTGGAAAAGAATATCAAATACTGAAGACATATTAGCGCAGGTGTAATATAATCAAATACTGTACGTCAAATACGTCAAGACTGCCGTTCTTATTTCCCTGCGGAGAGCGGCGTATGCCCGAATTTGCGAAAAAGGCAGGTTTTCCGGAGGGATAAAAATCCTGGAAGACCGGATTGGGATGGACTCTTTCCAGGGTTGTTCCGAGCCACTGTGTGTAAATGCCGTAACATAATGGAAGGTTATCCTATGGGAGAGAGAAAGAAAATCGTAATTGCCGAAGACCACACGATCCTCAGGGAAGGATTGAGAATGCTTCTATCCTCCAACCCTGACTTCGAGGTGGTTGGCGAGGCACAGGACGGCTTGGAGGCAATCCGCTCGGTCGAAGCATACAAGCCGGACCTCGTCCTGATGGACCTCTCGATGCCTAGGATGAATGGAGTTGGGGCTATTCAGGAAATAAAGAAACAGAGCCCCTCCACGAAAATCCTCGTGCTTACTGTTCACAAGACCGAGGAATATATTCTGACCACCTTGAAGGCGGGAGCGGATGGCTACGTTCTCAAGGATGCCACTCACAGCGAACTGATGCTCGCAATTGAAAATGTTTTTTCGGGCAGAAGTTACCTGAGCCCCGGTATTTCGGAGAAGGTGATCGAGGGATATCTTGAGGGAAGAAAGACCGTAAAGTCCTCTACCTCGTGGGACACCCTCACCCAGCGCGAGCGTGAGATACTCAAGATGATCGCCGAGGGCTACAAGAACAAGGACATTGCCGATTATCTTTGCATCAGCGCCAAGACAGTTGAAAAACACCGCGCAAACCTGATGAAAAAACTCGATTTGCACAGCGCTTCGTCACTCACGGCATTTGCCATGGATAAAGGGCTTATCACAAAATAGCGTCCTTCCCATGGCCCGGCTTCAGCCCCCCCCGCGCGCGGGGAAACAGTGATGTTTGCACCTGTTCCTACGTACGCTTCCGTCCTTCAGTCCGTCAATTATAACTTGTCAAATGGGTGCAAAACAAATTCTCGAGTTCGTCGCGCAAAGAACCGGGTTTAAATCCGAGAATGGTGGCCCTTGTGATTTCAAGCGAAACATCCGGTGGGCGGGGAGCGGGCATTTTGACGCTTTTTTGCGCACATGGAGAAAGCCGGGCATTGTGTATCCCGAGCACATCCCGCAGCAGTTTTCCGAACTCAAAGCGGGAGATGCGCTCTAAACCGCTTACGTGCAGAATGCCTTTCGTTTTGGAAAGCCCGAGCAAAATCCCCCGTGCGGCATCCGCCGCGCTCACGGGCGTTCTGTGTTCGTCCGTAAAGAGATCGATATCCCGGCCATTCTTCATGTCCTCTATCATCGGCTGAATGAAACTGGCCGCACCCGGTCCGGCATCGCCGAACATGAGTGCGATACGGCATACCAACGCGCGGGGATGCCTGTTCAAAACAGATCTTTCGGCTTCCGCTTTCTGTTCGCCATAAATACAGACCGGGCAGACCGGGTCATCCTCTTTATATGGCGGCTTTAGACCGTCAAATACCAGGTCGGATGAGATAAAAACAAATGGTATGTCGAGGTCTGCGCAAAGGGAGGCGAGATTTACACTGGCTTCAACATTGATTCGGTGAGATTCTACCGGATTTAGCTGGCAAAAATTCGGTTTGGATTCGGCGGCTGCATGAATTACCGCGTCAGGACGAATTTCCTGAAGATTTTTCTTCATCTCGCTGAGGCGGGTCAGATCGGTCCGCCGAAGGTCTACTCCCTGGATCGCATTCCGATTCCGGTGGGCGAGGCCATATACATCCCATCGGCCTTGTGCCGCACGGCATAAATTCCAGCCCAGAAATCCACTCGCACCTGTAACCAGAAGTTTTCTCATTAAGATCCTCACCTGCTTTGATGCTCAGCAAGTGACTTCACCTGCACCAACACCCTGGAATTCGCGAGACATGCGAATCCAAGGGCACTAGAAGCAGGTACAAAAGTGCGGTGAACTATAAAGGCGGTTTATATTTTTGGCGTAAATTTTGACAGCTCATGGATGCCAAGCTTTTTCTCTATCTCCCCCACTGATTCCACCATTTTTTCAAATCCGTCTTTTCCGAAAAGCTCCTTTTCCCTGTCCTCGAATTTTTCGCCCAGCTCATCAAACTCTCTGGGCGACACTATCGAGCGGAAAGCAGGGAAAAGCACTGTATCTTCCCAGGCTGCGTGGGGCCGGTACATGCGAATGAACTCCTCCATGACCGGAGCCGGCTCATGCTTTGTATGCTGGCTTTTCTTGTTAAGCAGGGGCGACGCTTGATAGATTTGCTTCATGGCCGCAGACGACTCTTCCTTTTCTTTAGCAGGTTTAAGCTCCTCAGGCACCGATAATTTCAAAATGGTATCGGTCAGGCGTCGTCCCGCCTGGTGCTGCAACAAGAGCACCTTGACAAGGTCGTTAAACTTTCCCGCTTTTTGAAAACGTGGAAAAATCTCATCTTCCTCCAGCTTTTCATGGTAGTCCTCGATGAAGCGGCGGATAATGCCGGCTGAATCCTCAATAACTCCGTGCGGCAGTTCCTTTAGCCCCTTGATGCGGCTTATCGCCTCCTCATAGATCAACAGCACACGGCGCAAGACTCCGTGCTCACGCATGAGATCTTCCACAGGGTTGACCTCGGATTCTTTCTCTTTGCCCTCATTTTTCCCGGCAGCTACAACCGGCAGAGCGATACCCGCAGCCAGACTGCCGGTGAGGTACAAAAAACTACGCCGTGACGTAGGCGTTCCCGTAAACATAGACTCCTCCTTTTCTAAAGTTGATTCCGAAAAGATGAAATTTCCTATCGCTGCCGGTCTTCAGCCGGAACAGGGTGGACTGCCTCGGCTACATCGCGAGCCGGGGTCACATTATGCAGAGTTACGCCCGCTCGGGCAAGGGTAATCGCATTTCGTACCCGCGCACTGTCGGGCGAGACTTTTGGATTCGAGCTGCAGGGTGGGAAGCGGCTGACACGTACTCTGTAATTAAGAGGGGGGATGGCTTTATGCCAACCCCCCGGGAGATCGGAAGCCGTTTGCGGCAGGCCGCAGATCTAGAAATCGGAATCCTTTTCTTCAAAGGGAATGACCTGTGGCGGAGCAAGTTTCTGGTTTCCCACATATGCTCCGTTGCCACCTGATTTCCCGTGGTTGACGGGGCCCGTTTTGCCCGTTTTCCCGCTGTTGAAGATCGTTTTCTTGCTTTTCGAAATTGAAAGCGCACTGGCGGAACGGAGATCGTAATTGCTTCTCTCCTCGGACCGCCGGCCTGAAGAGCTGTTAACTATCTTTTCAAGGTCTTGTACGAAACCCATCAACTGCTCGGCCTGCGCGCTCATTTCCTCCGAAGTTGCAGCCGACTCTTCGGCGTTAGCCGCGCTTTGCTGGACGACTTTGTCAATCTCGGTCACGGCCTTGCTTATCTGCTCTATCCCCTGTGACTGCTCATCGGAAGCCACGGCCATTTCGCCTAGCAGCCCGGAAACTTGAACCGCGCCATCGACAACCCTTGAAAAGTCCCTGCCTGTTTTTTCGACAATCAGCGAGCCGTCGTTTATCTTGACCACGGTGGCCTGGATTAGTTCAGCGGTATTCTTTGCGGCTTCCGCCGCCCGCATTGCCAGGTTTCTCACTTCATCGGCCACCACTGCGAACCCGGCCCCGGCTTCTCCTGCCCTGGCGGCCTCAACCGCCGCGTTGAGCGCCAGCAGGTTGGTCTGGAATGCAATCTCGTCAATGGTTTTAATTATTTTGGAAGTTTGCTCGCTCGACTTCGATATCTCGGACATTGAAGCCATCAACCTTGTCATCGAGCCGCTGGCTTCGGTTACGGTTGTCCTGGTTTCGGTCATCAGCATATTGGCCTGTTTTGCATTTTCTGCATTCTGCCTGGTCATCGAGGACATCTCTTCCAATGAGGATGAGGTCTGCTCTATCGATGCGGCTTCCTCTGAGGCGCCTTCGGCCATGTGCTGACTGGCATCGGAGATATGGCCTGCGGCGTCGGAGACCTGTTCAGCCCCGCTCAAAAGCCCTTTGATTACCTCTTTGAGCGGTTTGGTAATTACCCGCGTAAGAAACCAGGCGAGGAAGATTCCAATCACGAGCCCCGAACCGGCGCCAGCCATTAGAGTAAACATGGCTCGGCCGACATGGCGGTTCATTTCATCCATGAACTCGGCTCTCGCTTTGTCGCACACCCCCTGTAAAGCCCTGGCGGCATCGACCATTTTCTGGTCGGCGGTTGTTTTCCTGTCGGCGAGTTCGGTCAGCTTGGTAAGGCCTCCCGAATATGCCCGAATGGAAGCGCTAACTTGGTCTATCTGGGCGATATTGGTTTGTTGCTTCATCCTGGAGCGCAGGTCTTTTGCGATATCGAGAATCTGTGTTATCCGTGTTTCTGTTTCTGTTCTGTGTTTAGCATCCCCGGAGGCGACGTATTCCTTCTCAAATGATCTGGCTTCCAGGAACACCGTTGCCATTCGGTTCGCATCCTCCATCTTGCTTCTTTTATCACTGATTTGTACGCTCGAATCGACGTCCCTGGCACCTTGCAGAAGTTCATCCAACTGAGATTTTTGATCGACAAGAATCGCTTCCAATTCCGAGAGCACCTCAAGGGATCTGGACCCCATGTCGGCAACCGCTTCATCCTGGGCTTTTCTGCCGGCCACATAATCATGGAAGGCTTTGTTATACTTGTTCATTTCCTCCAGGCTCTGCTCCTGAGCCTTCTTTTCTTCCCCGGAGGCATTCCTGCCTGCACTCTGTTCCGCCATTTTCTGGAAATCCGCCACCAGGGCCTCTACCTTCTTCACATATTCGGAGTCTCCGCGTATCACAAAATTCTTCTCATGCCGCCTGGCTTCCAGTATGGTTTTTATCTGCTCATCGGCAATATCGGCCTTGTGCCAGTTGTCCACGATGATTCTCAAGGTGCCCAGTCCCACGGATGCGACGACCAGAAGCAGGAAGCAAAGCATCCCGAATCCGCCGAATATCTTGGTCCCAAGCCTTACATTCAATATTCTTTTCAGCATAAGGTCTTTCTCCTCCGCAGCTCAGCAGGCTCAGCCAGATCGTAAAATTTAATATTTCACATCGGATTTCTCATTTCCCGATCATATAAGACGGCAAAGGTCCAGAAACTCTTTACTGAAATCTCACAACACAACTTGAAATAAATGAGTTATTGGAGTGGATTGAGGGTATTTGAAAGCAGTTGGTTTTTATGAAGAGTTTTTTAATACAACAAATGTACTACGACGATTTGGACAAATTGCCTACCAGAGAAATGCCGAAAACGAGCGCCGGGAATATTTATGAATTTAAAAATAACTGCAACAGATTGACTTGGAATTGTCTACAAAAAATATATCAGCAGCTTTGGGCAGCTTGAATTTTCAATGGTGTATATCCAGTTATTGTATAAAGCTATGTTCCAGGTTCATCTTGTCACGGTAACGAATGAATTCCAAGATTCTTTCTTCCTCATCTGTTACCAGTTACGCCCGAAAAGGGGCTGACAAATATTGCGATTTGCTTCAGGGCCGTATAATGCTCAACGTAACTTCAATTCTTATCAGGACTTTGTAACTGTTGATAAATTATTGCTTGCAACCCTCACTGCAAGGCAGTCGTACAAAATACGTTCTCCCTGATAGGTTGTTTCTCCCCGCTTCAGAATGCGCCATCCGCCGTTTTGGAAAACGCCTTCGGAAGCAAGACGCTCGACCAGCCGGGGGGCGGCATCGAGATATTCCACAAGCTGGGGGTCTTGAGCGAGCACGACGTGTTTGAGCCCGGGTCCAGATATAATGGTCACAGGTTCCAGAACAAGGCTTGCCAGGTCATAGGCTGGAATTGACGCAACGATCTGCCTGGCCTGCAGTTGAATCATGCGCGCCCGCGTGTCCGGCCCTACCGTTTCCCTGCTGGTACTGATCATATCGAGCAGATGATCACGGACTTCGTTCAGCTCTTTGGCCGCATGCAGTTTTTCGAACCCGGGATAAGATTTTAAAGCCTTGGCCAGCATGGATACTTCTCGCAAATAATGGTTTCGCTGGTTTTCGGGCACGAGATATAAAGCGATAATCGATACGGGATTTCCGTCCGGGGCTCCGTATTCAATGCCCATAGGGCTCCACCCGACAACGCAAATGAGGTCCTCTTCAAATGGCACGCGTACATGGGGACTGGCCCAGCCGCTGCCAAGCGCCGAAGTCGTCGAACGCTCTTTTGCCATGACCAGCCCGACCACATCGATGCCGGTGGGAAGAGATGGAATTGCCTCGATAATATGAGCAAGGAATTGCAGGGCGTCATCTTTATTATTGTCAGGCAGTTCTATCAATCGTCCTTCTTGAAGTGCATCGAGTAAGGTATCCATAATCACTCACCTCCATAATGATTGAAAAACCATGTCTTTATAATGTGCGTCAACACGGAGTATGAAAAAAGGAAGGCAGCAATCCAGGCCCAGTATATGGGGGGCAAAGGAACCATTCCGAGGCTCTGCGCGAAGGGTGAATATGGCAACCACGCGCCGATGCCCATGATGGTCAAGGTTGTCAAGGTCAGGTGCAGGGAAGCACGGCTCCCGAAGAAGGGGACCCTTCTGGTCCTTATGATGTGCACGATCAAAGTCTGAGTAAGGAGCGATTCCACGAACCACCCGGTTTGGAACAGACTCGCCAGGGCTTCTTTTTGCAGCGCTCCTGTGGCTGGATCGACAAAGGCGCTGCAATGAAAAAAGAACCACATAAGCGCAAAGGTCGCATAGTCGAATATGGAACTCACAGGTCCGATAAAGACCATGAAGAGCTTGACAGTATTGATGTTCCATTTGAGAGGCTTAACGATCAGTTCCTCATCCACATTGTCTGTGGGAATTCCAGTCTGGGAAAAATCATAGAGGAGGTTGTTCGTCAAGACCTGCACGGGAAGCATTGGAAGGAACGGCAACAGATAACTCGCCCCGACAACGCTGAACATGTTTCCAAAATTGGAGCTCGCACCCATCCGGATATACTTGACGATATTTGCGAAGACTTTTCTGCCTTCGATAATCCCCTCTTCGAGCACAAGGAGGTTTTTTTCGAGAAGCACGATGTCAGCGGCCTCCTTGGCAACGTCAACCCCGGAATCAACGGAAATCCCGACATCAGCGGCTTTGAGGGCAGGCGCATCGTTAACCCCGTCTCCCATGAATCCCACCACTCGACCGCTACTGCGCAGTTCCCTGACAATCTGCTCCTTCTGGGCCGGGGTAACTTTTACGAAGACATCCGCATCCAGCACGGTCCGTGAAAACTCTACCGGAGACAGTTGTGAGAGTTGAGCGCCGGTAATGATCCGTTTGGGTTGCAGACCGACATCCCGGCAGACCTTGCTGGTAACAAGGCCGTTGTCGCCGGTCACGACCTTTACCTCAACGCCGGCCAGCCTCAACAGCTCGATGGCCTTGCCGGCCGATTCCTTGGGCGGATCGACGAAAGCGATATACCCCAAAAGGATCAGTTCACTTTCATCCGCCACGGTATAGGTGGTTCTCGTACGCGGGAATTCGCGATAGGCGATTCCCAGCACCCGATAGCCGTCCTTGTTCAGTCGTTCGACTTCCTCAAAAAGGTCCTCCCTGATCATATCGATCAGGGGATACACTTCGTCGCCTATCTGGTATTGGTTGCAACAGGTGTAGATCTCTTCGACCGCTCCTTTGCATATCAGAACGTGATCGCCTTCGTAATCGACGACGACCGACATGCGCCGTCGCTGAAAGTCAAAGGGCAGTTCGTCCACCAGGGTGCAGTACTGTTCGGCATCCAGATCGGAATGATCGACCACGGCCCGGTCGAGCAGATTGCGGAGGCCGGTCTGATAATAGCTGTTGAGGTAAGCATAGTTCAAAACGTCGCCGCTTATGTGTCCGGTGATGTCCACATGCCGCTCGAGAATTACCTTGTCCTGGGTAAGGGTCCCCGTCTTGTCCGTGCACAGCACATCTATGGCGCCCAAGTTCTGGATGGAGGGCAGACGCTTCACGATGACCTTTTTCTTGGCCATGGTCAGAGCGCCCTTCGCAAGGTTAACCGTCACGATCATCGGCAGCATCTCAGGGGTAAGACCCACTGCTATGGCCAGGCCAAACAGGAGAGCTTCCACCCAATCGCCCTTGGTCATGCCCACGATAAGAAACACTGCGCAAACCAGGACTACCATGAATCGGATCATGAGCCATGTGAAAGACCGCACTCCTATATCGAAACTGGTTTCTTCACGGCGTTCGGTCAGCCGTTCCGAGATGGAGCCGAAAATTGTCCGCGTCCCGGTGTTCACGACTACACCGCGCGCTGTGCCGCTGGTGACGCTGGTGCCCAGAAAGCAGGCGTTGGTCAGTTCCAAAGCGGTGCGGTCGGTAACGCGCTTGGCGGAAATCGTTTTTTCGACCGCCATGGACTCCCCGGTGAGCGCCGATTGGCTCACGAAGAAATCCTTTGCAGTGAACAGCCGCAAGTCAGCCGGAACGATTGAGCCGGCATGCAACAGGACGATATCGCCCGGCACAACTTCCGATATCCGGATTTCCTTTTCCTCGCAGTCGCGCAAAACTAGAGTTCTCGACTGCACACGCTTTCCAAGCATCTCGACGGTGTTGGTAGAGCGGCGATCCAGGATATAAGAGAGCCCGACGCTCAGGAAAACCATCGCGCTCACGATAATCGCCGATTTGATCTCTCCGATAGCGCCGGAAATCAGGGCAATGATCAATAACTGAACGACCAGAGGACTCTTGCACCTTTGGAGGATGTCGGCCCAGAAACCCATACGCCTGGTATGTGAGAGTTCGTTTGGACCGTACTCGTCCAGGCGCTTCTCAGCCTCCTCCGAAATCAGGCCACGCAAACCGGTATCGAGAGCAGCCAGGGTATCCCGGACCGGGAGAACGCAAAGATCGATCAATCGGCGCTCTTGTTCGGAAACTTCCTGCTGTATTTTCGGAGTGGGAGAGCAGGCGCGGAAAACCTTGGCGGACTTTTCGAGCAAACCCTTGATCATAGCGCTGCCTCCCCAGGTTTTTCGCTCATGGGATAGACCGACAGGAAGATTATAGGCTGCTTGCCCATGCGGTTTGCTGTATGAAAGCTTTTGCTGATTGCATACAAGACGATGCCCTCAAATCAAATAAAGTAAATTACCGTCTACGGCAGTGTAGCGTTTGCCGGGCCAATTGATTTGGGGTCCATAACAGGATAACTTCCGGCGCCTATACCAGATGCTATTCTCTAATGGACCCTTATCTCGCGCGTGACGTTTCGGAGTTTGATCAAGCCATAAGGCAGGATGCACCCGTCCGAGTCAACTAATCACGGCGAAAAAGGCTACCACTGGGAAGTCAGAGGCTGGCCGGACCATTTCTAAAGAAAGGAAATAAGACGCCTCTTACCTTCCGCCTTTACCATCAATACATAATGGAAGAAGCGGCCAGGTGAGGCGATAAGGCAGGAGAGAGGCTATCGTCTCACAGGGGCAACTTCCATACGAGATAAACGGCAACCGCTGCTACTGGGAGGTTGGCCGTCTTCTTGCTTCATATAACATCCTTCTCTCGGGGGTTTTCGATACGCCATCCGGAAATAAAAAAAACCCTTTCCCAATGGCCGCAAGCAGGGAAGGGGCAACGCGCGCAGACGAATCGCCGCTAAACCTATCTCCCCACTCGTCCAAGTTTCAGCACCGCATGCCGTAAGAGGCGCCATCGCCTCAGCCACCTTAGGCAAACCCTTAATCCGGGAGTGCCTGCTCTACCCTTAAGCCGCATCTTTGGATGCTTCTGGGCAGTGGCCTATGTGCAATGCGGGAGCCTCGCCTACCGAGGATTCCACCAGCAATAAGGTGCCCAGTACTACTCTTCACATCCTTTTGTCAAACAAAAAAGTAGTTTTTCCCCTCAGTCGAGTCAAGCAAAAATTGAGCTAAAATTGCGCCTGTTGCGCGCTCTTGAAGAAATAGTTTCCCAAGAAGATGGTAAAGAACGCCAATATGGGATAAATAAAGCGCGGGTGGTGGGAATGTGTTGTGCAAGAAGTTAAACCGAACGGCAGAAAGTACGTATTGAAGCCATGGAATATGTCCTGATCCCGATGGCAGCCATAATAGCATCGGGTCTAACACTGTTCCCGGGTTTTGCCCCGGGCACCCTGCTCACGCCCGTCTTCGCCCTGCTTTTTCCCGACTGAGGTCGTCATAGCCTTGACGGCTGTCGTCCATTGAGACAATACTATAGTGTAGCACGACGAAGAGGTGTCTATCGGTTCCGGTGGGCAGTTGCGGGGAGGTGGGAAAATAAAGTGTAGGATTTTGGAACCTTCAGGTATAATTTGACTACAGAACAGCAGCGCGCGTGGAAAAGATATGTACAGAAAATATTTCGGCATGAAAAGATCGCCTTTTTCCATTGCGCCCGATCCTCGCTATCTCTACATGAGCGAGCAGCACCGGGAGGCCCTGGCTCATCTGCTTTATGGAATCAGGAGCGACGGGGGGTTCGTACTGCTCACGGGCGAGGTTGGCACTGGCAAAACAACCATCTGCCGGCGCCTTCTCGAAACACTCACCAGGAATATCGTTGTAGCCTTTATCATACATCCCTCGCTCTCGGTCGCGGAACTGCTTGCTGCTGTGTGCGACGAATTCGGCATCGAATATCCGAAGAAAACGAACATCAAGGGCCTTGTTGACCGAATAAACCACTTCCTGCTGGATTTAAACGCCAAGCGTAAAAAGGCAATTCTTATTATCGACGAGGCCCAGAACCTCAGCAATGAAGTCCTGGAGGAAATCCGGCTCCTTACCAATCTTGAGACAAACGAACGGAAGCTTCTTCAGATAATTCTTATCGGGCAGCCTGAGCTGAAAGACAAGCTGGCAAGACCTGAGTTGAGTCAACTTGCCCAGCGCATTGTGGCTCGTTGCCACCTGGGGCCTCTGTCAAAGGACGAAGTCATCAATTATGTGAACCACAGACTTGAGGTTGCCCGGGGGAGAAGCGATCTTTTTTCAGACGACGCGTTGAACAGCATATACAAGTATAGCGGCGGGATCCCCAGGTTGATTAACTTGATTTGCGACCGCGCGCTCTTGGGCGCTTTTGTCCAGGAAAAGGAAAACGTGGACGGAGCCACACTGGCAAGAGCCGCCAGTGAGGTACTTGGAGTTGATTTGCCCGCAACAAACGGAAAATTGAAAGCAGCATTGTTGGCGGGAATCGTGTTTATTACCGGGCTGTGCCTGCTGTATTATTTTTTTGACGCTTTTGAATCCGTAAGAACCCCAGACAGTGAAGAGACCAGCCATATGTCGGGCGTATCGAAGCCCTTGCCGGCGATACCGCAGCCCCCCGAGGCGAACGCATCCGGGACCGAGCCGGACAAGCCGGATGCGACTCAACCCGGAGTCGTATCGAAGCCTTTGCCGGCAATGCCGCAGCCCCCCGAAGCTAACGCATCCGGGACTGAGCCGGACAAGCCGAATGTGACTCAACCTGGAGTCGTGTCGAAGCCTTTGCCGGCAATACCCCAGCCCCCCGAGGCGAAAGCACCCGGGATGCAGCCCGATGATACGGATGGGAAAACCGCCGAGCAAGCACGGGAGGTAGGGGTACCGGGGCCGCATGACTGATTGCAAAAGAATGCTTGATATTATTGGCACTTGTTTTGCAACTACGTTTGCCAATAATAAGGCCAAATCAAAATATGCGCCATGGACCGGCAGAGCCCGTTTTTTGCTTTGAGCTGAATTTCAACAGGGTTAAGAATGTCGTACATACTGGATGCACTGAAAAAATCTGAAGAGGCGCGCGGACCACGAAAGACCCGTGGACTCCTTGACGTACCCATCAGGTCTTCGCAGCCACGGAAACGCTCCCGTCGCTGGCCATATCTTATCGCGCTCATCATTTTTCTAAATGCCGGTTTCTTTGTCCTCTGGCTGCACCCATGGCAAGGGGACGGAAATATGGATGTTGCCAGCAGCCGCATCACCGGCGGGTCATTTCCGGAAACGCGACCTCAGGCACCCCCTGCACCGCAGCCGGCACGCCTCGCGCAGGCAGTTGAGAATCAGGGAAACGCACAAAGCCAACCCGAGGCGCCGCTGCATCTTCCAGCCTCTGAAGCCCCGAAGGCTGCTCCCCAGATTCCCGGGGGGGAAAGGGGAGGGGAACTAAGCGCAACGGAAAGCTCAGGTCAGACTGCAAATCCGGTTGAACCGTCAAAAATCGCTGCTGTGAGTCCGGCGGTGAATGGAACACAAAGCATCCATGAGACTGCTCAGGATCATGTGGTCGAAACTAAAGTACCCCCCAAAGACCCAGGGGCAATGCAAAGTCCGAAAACGGAGCCTGTCCCCACAAATCCGGTGCCGGTCAAATTGCCTTCCGCAACCCCCGGCGCATCCAAAACAACTTCAGCCGCTGTAAAAAAGCCGGTTAGCCCGAAACCGCCGCAAAACACGGGAGGTGCCGGAACAAAACAGAGCCTCAAGACTGCAAAAGCGGATACGGCCGTCCAAAATCCGCCGGCACGTTTTGAACAATCTATCCAGCCAAGTGCAGGCAGTGGAATAGTTGAAGATCTGAAGGGCCTGCCCAAACCGGCCGCCCGTCCGGAGCCCAAGTGGCACGAACTGGCTCCTCAAGTCAAGGATGCTATGCCGAACATGTCTGTTTCAATGCTTGTCTACTCTCGGAAACCCGAGGAGAGATGGATAAACGTAAACGGAGCCAAAAGAAGGGAAGGTCAGGAGATCTCCTCAGGTCTAAAAGTGGAAGAGATCACCCCGGATGGGGCAATTTTCAGCTACCAGGGGCAACGTTTCTATAAGGGCGTCGTGGGAGACTGAAGCCTGAATCTATCATTGTGAGCGGGAAAAGACTCCACGCATCGCGAGGTGAGCGGAGTTAAGTGAATGGTGAAGAGCGAAGCTACCGGGTTCACTGTTCTTATTTCAAGCATACAAACCTTGTATATTAGCTTGCAGCTCGCTTGTCTTTTGCATCCGGGCTCGGTCTCGATCCTTCCCGATCAGGTCCAATTCATTCTGGAGTCGCACCACAGCCGGATCGTCAAAGGACCTGCCTTCCCGGTGGGCGTCTATCATCGTCCGGTAAATGGAGATCATCCGGCCGATCAGTTCGGCGGCATATTCTCTACCCTGCACTTTAAGGGTGTGCAGACCCAGGTCCATGTAGTCCCAAAGCTCTTTTCCATTGATGACAAAGGCAACGTTTGGATTGCGCTTTATGCGGCAGTTGATTTCCTCGATTTCTTCGTTGCCGACGGAACGCTGCCGAAGCACTTTACGCCGTTGCTCATCGGTTAGCATGCAAAACCTGAAACAACTGCCGCTCCGGTCCGGCCAGCCTTCATATTCGACTATTTCGTTTCCATCCTCGTCTTGATATATGCGCTTTATATAGCTGTCGCTGATCAATTCATGGAAGAGGCAGTTTCCGACCCCGCCGACGCACCTGTTGCCGTGTATCAACACCTCGGTTGCAAGTCCGAGCTTATCGGCGGATTCCTTGAATGCCTTCAGTTTGGGGATTGTATCGATCTCGGTGGAGGCAACGATCTGCGTTGCGCCGAATTCTTTGTACCGGACCATTTCCGCCGCCGTCCGAATATTGCATCCGACGCTTGCATGAATGACCATCTGGGGGAAATTATCCCTGACGAGTTCCATGATGCCGCTTGTTTTTACTATAACGCCTTCAGCGCCCCAGGATGCGTATTTGGCGATCTTTGAGAGTACAAGCGCCCATTTCGCAGGTGGAACCTCGGCATTTATGGCAATCCGGACCTTCCCGTCAAATCGGCCGGCGATTTTAATTGCTTCACATATATGGCTGTCTTCAAGCTCCCAGACGCACTTTCGCCTGCTGAACCCCTTTGAGCCGACGTAAACAGCGTTGGCCCCCGAGGCAAATGCTTCCTCAACCATCTGCAGACTTCCGCCTGGCGCCAAAAGCTCGTTCATCTCATGACCCTGCCGAAATGAGGCATCACAAGGGAAAATTCGATTTAAAAACGGCTCGGACTATACCTGTAATCTAATCACTGCCAAACCTGGAGTCCATGGTCATACGTCCTTCGTGGTAAGAACGCCGTCGAAGTCTTTCCAGTTTCATATTTTCATGGTGGGTTGGACCATCGGTTGCTCCGGTTCTTCGCTTTCACCGGTAATTATATTTAACCATTTCAAAAGTCCGCGGTCCAGGATTTCTTCGGCCCGCCGCGCATCGATCCGATATTTTTCCGGAATGAATGCGACCGTTGGGGCATAGACTCCGTCTTTGGTGGCAAGAAAGGGGCATTGTTCCAGGAGTTCGTCGGTGAATCTTACCAGGAAGGAAAAAAACCTGGCGAGCATAATGCGGCAGTCCCGGATCGGCACATTCTCGGCGGTACAACAACTTGCGAAAATCCGAAGCCCCAAAAACCCCGCATCCTTTTCAAGGTCTTCGGGACGGATTCCCTCTTTTTTCAGGAATGGCAGAGGGGCTATCAGCGATATTGTCAGCGGCGGAGCGGACGCGTCCCAATTAGCGTTTTTTATCTCTCTGAGCACGTCCACCAGGCGCTCGGCCTCCGGATCGAATTGCCTTGTCACGATCTTCCCGGACAGTTCCCCCAGTTTCCCGAAAACTTCCTCCCCTAAATCGTTGCGCACAAGGACGGTGCACCCGTGATCCTGGCAAAAATCGGTCCGAAGCGCGCCTGGATCGGCCTCCTCGGCGCTGTCCACATAAAGTACCCGCACCCTCCTGAAATCGGAAGCTCTGGCGCTGTTAGCCTCCGCCAGCCATTTTCTCGCGTGCTCCTCGAAGAGATGGTCCAGCAAATCGATTTCGTCCTGATTGATAAAAGCCACCTCCGCTGCCTGGACAATGTCGTCAACTGCTACCACCTGGAGCATGTGGCGAGAATAATCGAAGGCTTCGTGGGGAGCTTTCCACTGCTCGAAAGTCAGAATCTGCAGTTCATGTTTCAGGGCGTCCGGGAGCCTGTCTATGCCTTCTATGCCGGTGAGGTTCTCCCTGGGGATAATCAGGGTCTTGCAGCCCGCCGCATAAGCCGTTTCAAGTTTTACCCCCATTCCGCCAATGCTGGTAACGCGCCCCTGAGTATCGATTTCCCCGGTTATGGCTACGTCGCGGCGGATTTTTCGCTCTCCGAAAAGCGAAGAGAGCGCAAGAGCGATCGCTGCTCCGGCTGAAGGCCCGTCTTTTTTGGTCGAACCGCCCATAAAGTGCAGGTGTACCGGCGTCGACATATCCGCAGCATCTATGCCCAGTCGTTCTGCCAGGTGCAGGATGGCGGTCGAGGCAACCTTTCGGCTCTCGTCCATCACTCGCTCGATATTTCCAGTGGTGTGGACCATGCTCAGGTAAGAAGAGGCCCCATTTCTGTCCCGGCCGATCCGCACCGGGGTGGCCTGAATCGGAATGAGCGAGCCGACGCCCATCTCCATGTTGACCCCAAGCCCCATAGCCTCGCCAATGCGGTCATCTTCATTAATAAAGCGCTGGCGATTGGGCACATCCAGATATTTATGTATCTTGACAAAGTTGATTTTTGCCGAGTTTTTGCCCTCGCCCATTATCTCCTTTCGCTGGATACGGAGAAAAAGTGTTCGGATGATTCTCTCGAGGTCGCGTACACCCGCCTCGGAGGTGTAGTCGCGGATAAGGTGGCGCAGCATCTCGCTTTCCTCATCGGGGTCGAAAAAGATTTCATTCTGACCGATCAGGTAACGTTCCCGAATACGATGGACCAGGAACTCCCTGGCAATGGCTATTTTCTCATCCACGCTGTATCTGTCCAGATAAATGACCTCGCAGCGGTTGAGGATTGCAGCCGGGACCGTGTCGACCGTGTTGGCGGTAAGTATGAAATGGCAGTTCGACAGATCTATATCCACGGTGCTCTGGGTGTACTTGTCATGGAAAAGGTGGTTTTGTTCCGGGTCGAGTATCTCCAACAGGGTCGCGATTGCGAACTTTTCCGTCTTGTCAGCCTCGTCCATTATGAACATGCCGTTCATAACACCCATTTTTATGAGGCCCTGCACTATCGGGCCCGGTTTTGAGCCTTCGTAGGTGAACCCGTAGCCCCTGATGTCCGCCTCGTCCTTCATGCCGCCCAGTGAAATCTTGTGGTACGGAATGCTGAGATTGCGCGCAATTGAAATCGCAAGAGACGTTTTGCCTACTCCCGGCGGCCCCACAAAAAGCAGGGCGCTCCCGGTCCTGTGCCAGTTTTTCTTCTCGGATTCCCTGAAATGCTGATATCGCCAGATCAGGTTGGCGAAAAAATCGGATATTATTTCCTTTGGTGTCTTCAGACCGTAATGAGAGCGGTTGAGTCCTTCGTCGAATTCTTCCGCGGATACCCAGATCTTCTTTATTTTTCCCCAGGGAATTGCGAGCAGGGTTTCGATCAGTTCCGTGTACTTTGCTCCGCTCTGTCCAGCCGCATTCATCTTGTTCTTTTCAATAAGCTCAATTACAGATTGCGGTACATCAGAGTCGGTTCGAGCCTCGTCGATGCGCTCCTTGAGAGTCTTTGTCTGAGGCCCCGGTTCGGTTCTCTGCTGGGGAAACATCTGCTGCTGCCCCTTTTGATCTACAGTGTCTCCTGGTTCCACGAATTCCTCCAGATTGTTTTTGAAAGTCTCGAAAAGCTGAGGAAGAGATTTGCCCGGATCCAAATTTGCGTCAAGGTCCAGTTCGTTGAAAAGCGACTCTACACCCCAGCGTTTCCTGAACCGTTTGAACAGCTCCATTCCTTCGATCGAGTCGCGGTGAATGGTACCGCCAAACAACCGCAAAACCTTTCTCAGGCCGGAGCTGGTTCTTGAGAGAGGTTGTCCGGGAATAATGCTGCTGCGGTATGAATTGCTAAGGACCCTGACCTTCATTTCGAAATCCAGGTCCGGAAAAAGATCGATGAGAAACCGCATGGGCAGCTCTGCGATCTGCCTTGCGTGAGCTGCGGCCATTCGCCCAAGCCTGAAATCGCACTTCTCATCGCGCTCCACTAAGTCCAGCAGTTCGGTATAACCCTTCCCCTTTATGCCGTTAAGGGGATTGTTCAGGAATTCCCGAAATGCCTGGTAGCCTTTCGGGTCCTTTTTCCTCCAGGCTATAGCAAACTCGATATCGGAGCGGATAATGTCAAGCTCGCTTGCGTTGGGAAAAAGAAGATGCTCGAAATGATGCCGCAAAAAAAACTCGGAGAACTTGAGCATCCTGCGCTCTTCCCTATCTCCATCCGGTCCTCTGAACTCCGGCCGAAACGAAAGGACAAACGCCAGGTAATCGAACAGCTTCTCATGAATCAGAATAGTCCAGCTCCGCCCCTGGCGCAAAAGGAGGGTCGGCACTGACACTCTATTTTCCTCGTCCTCCATGCGGCGAAAGAAAACCGACTGGCGGAGATCGGCAAGCTGTACAAGGCTCACTCCTCTATCATTTCTGAAGTAAGGTATGATAGCCTGACTCAATATGGTCTGCAGCGTCTGAAATACTCTGTTTATCGACTTATCAGTGGGAATCGGGATAGCACTCAGAACCTTGTGGTCCAACTCCATGGGAAGCATCGGCAACCCTCCTTGGCACCGCCAGCGCAAAGTCACGGAAAATATATCTCAGAGCAATATAGACACACGGCCACTTACAATCCAGTACTCGTCGAACCAAAGGCAGTGACGTGACTAATTTTTAAACTTATCATTTCTGCTAATAGTTCTCAATTAAAAGAGTTTGAACAGCATGGGGGTCCCGCCGCCGCGCGGGGGGGGGGATACGCAATGGTATAGTCGACCTGCGCCGCTGGAAGGCGCCAGGAATCATCTCCAACCAAAAGATTTAGGAGATATGCCATGGTTGTTTTTGAGCCAGGGACCTCCTTAAACTCCGCTCGTCAAGCCGAACAATCACTTCAGGGCCGGACAAAAACTTTCATTGTGATTATCAAATTATAAGACAGCCGAAAAAAACGGTTCCCCACCGAAAGAAAGGTGGGGGTTTTTGAGTGGAGGGATTTGGGAATGCGCAGACTGATCGTCGGTGCCGCAGTGAAATGATTGTGCCAGCATTTAACGGGCGCGCATATGCCTCTGTGACAGGCAACTGCCATGTCTGCTCGAATGGCAATTTTGATGGGCTTTATTACGGGAAAAAAGTGGAAAGGTGACACCAGCGGCTGGCTCGTATTACGCCACGCGGAATAATCACGCCGGCCTGTGAAAGGAGAAGATGATGATAGCGCTTCTGTTTCTGGGCGCAGCCCTGGCAACACTGCCCCCGGCACCCCATTGGAGCGGTCTCAATGCGGACGCAGCAAGTGCGTTGAAAGCTGAAGGCATCCGGGAAGAAATGTATGAGCAGCTTGCTCCAGGTGATGTCGTCACGGAGCAGAGGCCGGTCCCTGCCGGGAAAACAGGGGTACATCTGGCGTCTTTCGGCATTGTACGCGGTCCTGTCGACAGGCTGTGGAACGCCATCACGGATTGCGGCCGAACGCCCGAATTTATGCCGCACATAGACTCCTGTGTGCTTGTCCAGCCCGAACATGCGTTGCTGCCGAACCAAAGATGGGAAGAACTGGGGCTGAGCTTCCGTATCCTGTTTTTCAAAAAAACCGCCAGGATCGTAAACGAAGCTACGATGGAGGCGCCTAACTTTCTTGGCTGGAAGCAGGTGGGGGGGGACGGGAAAGAAAACCAGGGGTATTGCCGGATCATCACCCTCTCGGCCGATATGCAGCTTGTAGTCTTTGATACCTTGTGTGATCCGGGAACCTCCGTACCGGGTTTTGTCAAGACCTGGCTCATCAAAAACAGTCTGCCAGGGGTCATAGAGGGGCTGCGCCGTCGGGTTGAGACGCCGCAAAAGCGGCATGCCTCCTGAGCAAATTGTTAAGCTCTTCGCCTGATTCACCCGCCGGCGGCTTTTCTGCAGGGTTGCAAATCATCCCTTCCCGAGTTCTGCCGATCGCTTTGAGGCTGCTTCCACGCACTCCATCAAAGCGCCCCTCACTGAATATGATTCCAGGACCTGGAGCCCGTGAATCGTTGTTCCCCCCGGGGATGTAATCATGTCCTTAAGATCGGCGGGGTGCTTTCCTGTGATCTCGAGCATCATGGAAGTCCCGATAAAGGTCTGAACCACCAGTTCACGCGCGGTTTGCCTGGGCAGTCCCATGAAGACCCCCGCATCGATAAGTGCCTCGATTGCGAGCAGTACGTATGCCGGCCCGCTTCCGCTGAGACCGGTCACTGTGTCCATGAGCTTGTCCTCGACTTCGACCGCTTTTCCGACAGCGCGGAAAAGAGCCAGGCTCAACTCCATCTGTGCAGCGGAAACCGCCTTCCCGCGCGAAAGAGCGGAAACCCCTTTCTGTACGAGGGCCGGAGCGTTAGGCATGACCCGGACCACCGGGGTCCCTTCGGGCAGGCGTCCCTCGAGCACTGAAAGCGAAACTCCAGCCGCGATGGATATGACGAGCGGATTGTGCGAGAGATGAGCTCCCAGCGTATCAAGCACCCCGGAGATAACCTGCGGTTTTACTGCCAGCACGATTATGCCGCTGGATTCGGCAAGCTCGCCGAGGCTCCCGCGTCCCTTTATTCCGAACTCTTTCTCCAGGTATTCAATACGTGATGGGATCACGTCATAAGCGAAAATTCTTTCGGCACTAAACAGGGAAGCGGAGATAAGACCCCTGATCAATGCCTCCCCCATGTTTCCCCCGCCTATAAACCCGACGCTTTGGTCACCGAACATCGTTATTCCTCCATGGTTTCGTTCTGCAGGCAGCGCCCACCCCCGGGACCCCAGGACCAGGCCCGGGGCAGGCCCGCCGCTTAAGCAATAGCAGACTGGTATCCCGTTAGCAAGGAAAGACCTCCCGATTTTAATTGCACAAAGCCTCCTGGCGGCCAAAGGCAATCTATGCGACGGGTTGTCTTCCGGCGAGATATACTTATTGTTTTGAAAAATCCTTGATAATCTTATATCTGTGTCCGACGACAGGATACCGAAAGCTATTATTGCTCATATAGACGAAGGGAAGACCATGGATTTGAGTTCCAAAGTAAGCCTGACAGCCGGAAAGCACTCCCCACTGGAAGAAGAAATTCGGAAGCTGCCTATTCCCGTCAGCTCCGTTTTTATTGGAAAAGATGGCAAAATAAGGCCTGCAGCTTTCAGGGAAACCGACATGACTCTTACATGTAAGGGGTATGATAGAATCAGAGAGGTTTTTGCGAAAACGATCTCAAAGAACGGGAACACCGTACTGGAGGCCGTTGCAGCAGATGAATCCGACAGGGTCAAGGGGAAAAGAGTCGCAGTGCTCTTCTCGGGCGGTCCGGCGGCGGGAGGTCATAACGTGCTGGCTGGTCTTTCGGCAGTGCTTGGAAACGACAACACCCTGTTAGGGATAAGAAAGGGACCAAAAGGCCTGATCAATGGAGACCTTTTCGAAATAAACAAGGAAAACATCAGGTCTATCATCAATATAGGCGGGTTCGATTTTCTCGGGACTGACAGGACCAAGATCAAGAGCCCCGAGCAGTTTGAAAAGGTCAGGCAGACAGTTGTCAACAACAGGCTCGATGGCCTGGTAGTGATCGGGGGCGACGATTCCAACACGAATGCGGCATTCATAGCGGAGTACCTGGAGGCCGAGGGGATCGATTGCAGCGTGATAGGGATCCCCAAGACGATTGATGGCGACATGGCGGCTGGGAAGTATTTACCCATTTCATTCGGCTTTGACACGGCCACTAAGATATTTTCCGAACTGGTGGGAAATCTGAACCAGGATGCCGCATCGGCTGTGAAATACTACCATTTTGTAAAACTGATGGGGCGAACAGCCAGCAAGATAACCCTTGAAGTGGCTCTCCAGACCAAGCCCGCGATTACGCTCATCTCGGAGGAAATCGCCGAGAAAAACATGTCCCTGAACAGCATCGTCGATTATATAGTCCGGATCATTACCCTGCGCCGCGCTAAAGGCATAAACCACGGCGTGATTCTCGTTCCGGAGGGGCTTGTGGAGTTCATTCCGGAGATGAGGCGGCTTATAGGCGAGTTGAATATAGTGCTTGCCGAGTATGAGAGGGATATAGCGGACCTGCCATCGCTCGAGAACAAGCGGGAGTTCCTCTTGCCGCATCTGACGGCCGAATCGGCGCAGTTGATGGCCTCGCTTCCGCCCGATCTTCAGGAGATGCTCATCCTTGACCGCGACGATCATGGAAACGTGAAGGTCTCGCAAATCGAGACCGAAAAGCTGTTGATCGAAAAGATCCGCTATCGAATATCGGAGATGAAACGCCACGCTGACCGGTTCTTCGGGGATGGAGAAGGCAAAATAAAAGCCACTCCCGAGCAGGTGGAGGATTTCAAAAAGGTTACCCTGTCAACCCAGTCTCATTTTCTTGGATATGAGGGCAGAAGCTCGAAGCCCACCAAGTTTGACGCTGCGTTTACATTCGTTCTTGGTTTGACCGCCGGTTCTCTAGTCCTTGCTGGAAAAACGGGCTACATGGCTGCTGTAACCGATTTTGACAAGGGTGGGCGAGTGCTCGGCCTGCCGCTCGCGGGACTGATCACGGTCGAGATGCGAAAGGGAAAAGAGGAGTTCGTTATTGAGAAGTCACTTGTCAAATTGGAATCGCCATCTTTCAAAATCTTTGCCCAAAACCGTGATAAATGGGCACAGGAAGACCTCTTTAGCAGCCCCGGGGCCATCCAGTACTGGGGGCCGACCAGCAAACAGATCCCGATCATAGTGGCACTTGATCAGGGCTACCCCGATTTTAACAGCTTCAACCTGGGTGAGGAAAAGCAGATCGAGACCCAGTGAGTTTCCATGCGGGTTGATGCCCTGAGGAATTGAGGGACTAATCCTCAATTCCCCAGTCTCTTGGTTCCTTCTGTTGCGGCGCCCCTTTCAATTCGGCTCGTCAGAACCTATATTAGGTAAGTTTATCGGTTGATTTTTGTTTTCGTTCGGCAACGCTTTTCGGGTACCGGATAACTTGTATTTCAAGCCAGCCGCCCAACTTCATGGAATAAAAGTATATGGGACTGAAATTGTTGAGAATACCCGTGCTGCTGCTCTTTTTAACGTGCTTGTCGACTTGCCCGGTCCCCGCTCTTTTTGCGCAAAATACGCCCGACGAAGGCGAAATGTTTCCCGAACTCAAGCTCTCAATTCCCCAGAAAATGGAGCAGAGGGAATACCTCAATGTAGACCGGGACCCGTTTTCGCTCTCCGAGGTCGATTGCGAAGTATTGATCATTGAAGTTTTCAGCTTGTACTGTCCATACTGTCAGAAAGAAGCGCCCAATGTTAATGGTCTCTACGAAGCGATTTCGGCCAACCCTGAAATAAAACAGCGCGTCAAAGTTCTTGGAATTGGCGCTGGGAATTCCTTATTCGAGGTGAACGCGTTCAGGGATCTTTACAGGATAGAGTTTCCTCTCATCCCGGACTCGGATTTCACTGTACATAAAATGCTGGGCCAGGTTCGGACTCCCTATTTCCTGGTGCTCTCGAAGGTGCCCACCGGATGGCTGGTTGTGTATTCCAGGGTGGGCGGCATCGGAGACCCACGGACTTTTCTGGACCAGATATGCGCGAAGATCAGTAACGCCCGGGGGAAATAGGCTTTCACATTTGAAAAGGTTTTCTTGATGAGCAAAATATATCTTTTTTCGGCAACTCTTCTCATTGCCCTCATTGCGTGCGCCACGGCTTTTGCCCTGTCCGAACAGTACCATGGAATGATCTATAACCCCGGCCAACTAAAGCCGATTGACAGCCGGAGCACCTTGAAAGAAGGGGACAGGGCGCCGGATTTCACTCTGCCATCCCTTTCCGGTGAGCCGGTTACACTAAGCGTCTTCGCCGGAAAGAAAAATGTCGTCTTATCCTTTGTCCCTGCTGCATGGACGCCGGTTTGTTCGGACCAGTGGCCCGGCTACAATGTGTTGCGGGCAATGTTCGAAGCAAAAAACGCTGTGATGCTCGGGATCACGGTGGATAATATCCCGACTCTTTTTGCCTGGACAACGGAAATGGGAGGGGTCTGGTTCCCGGTGCTTTCTGATTTCTGGCCCCACGGTGAAGTAGCCCGCAAATACGGAGTGCTCCGCTCAACCGGTGTTTCCGAGCGCGCGCTTTTCGTAATCGACAGGAAGGGTATAATCCGGTACATCGACGTTCACGACATAAACGAGAGACCGAAAATGGAAACGCTGATGGCCGAACTTGACAAACTGAATAACTGAAATGGAGGAAGAACATGGACAGCAAGAAAAGACGATTGGTCCGGGGAGAATGCCCCCAGTGCGCGTGCGGAGATGTATCATTCATACCGCCCGAGGAACTCAAAGAGAAATATTCCGGCCCTGCAGATCAGATCGAGATTTTGTGCCCCGCCTGCGGGACCAAAATCAAGGGTGAACTGGTGCCTGAAGGAAAGAAGTAGCAGAAGGACGTTGAAACCAGATCCCACCATGAGAGGAGACAAAAAATGAACACGCCGAAAGCTTGCCCCGGATGGGAAAGATTTAAGACGCTGTCGTCTTTCGAATGTAGCTGTCCGGAGTGCGGCAAAGCAATGGAAATTTTCTCCGATGAGTTCGATAAGGAACATATCTGCAAAGGCTGCGATAAGAGAATCGATTTCACCAGGTGCACTCTCCAAGGTTCGGGAAAATCTGTCTGAGACCAGGTTGAGCTCAAAATCCCCCCTGTCTACCCCGGTCCCTCTTCAGGTGCTGAGAAAAGACAGGGGGGAATATCCGATTTCCTTGCCGGTATCTCATGCCCCATGGGACACCCTGCAACCATGAAAAGACCCGTAAACCCGCAGGGTGGTCTAAGCCCAGCCCACCAAAATTTTTCGTAACAGGGATTAACAACACGCTTTGTTCCTGCTTTTTCTGCTCACTGCTCACTGCTCACTGTTCACTGTTCACTGCAATCGCATTTCATCCACCCCATCGAAATTACAAAAGCAAATGCTTACTAAATAAGAGCGCATAACTGATAATTCGGATGTTCTTCTTATCGTTGGATTCTATTTCTGAAAGGAGCTTGAGTGCCTAATCGTCTTGCGGGGGAAAAAAGCCCCTACCTTTTGCAGCACGCCGAAAACCCGGTCGAATGGTATCCGTGGGGAGAAGAGGCTTTCCTGAAAGCAAGCCGTGAAGACAAGCCGATTTTCCTTTCAATAGGATATGCCACCTGTCACTGGTGCCACGTGATGGAGCACGAGTCCTTCGAGGATGAGGAGGTTGCGGGCTTGCTCAACCGGAGTTACGTGCCGATAAAGGTGGATCGCGAGGAGCGCCCGGACATCGACCAGGTTTACATGACCGTGTGCCAGGCGACCACAGGTGGAGGAGGGTGGCCGTTGTCCATTTTTATGCGTCCGGACAGGAAACCTTTTTTCGCCGGTACCTATTTTCCAAAAAGAAGCCGGATGGGAATGCCGGGTTTAATGGAAATAGCCGGCAAAATCGCGGAACTCTGGGCTGACGGGCGGGAGCAACTCGACAGGATAAGCGAAGAAATAACTCGCGCAATTGAGCCGAAGAGGCCGGATCACGTGAACCAGCTTCCAGGCCCTGAGCTGATGGAGAGGACCTGGCGGGAGTTGGCAAGGTCTTTTGACCCTGTCTGGGGCGGATTCGGAGGCGCCCCCAAGTTCCCGAACCCTCATAATCTCAATTTCCTTATGCGATGGCACAACCGAAATCCAGGCTCCAACGCCTTTAAAATGGTTGAAAAAACGCTTTTTTCCATGCGTTTCGGAGGGATATTCGACCAGATCGGCTTCGGTTTTCACAGGTATTCGGTCGACGAAAAATGGCTGGTTCCGCATTTTGAAAAAATGCTCTATGACCAGGCGCTTCTGGCGCTTTCATTTACTGATGCGTTTCTCGCAACGGGTGAAGAGCGGTACGCAAAAGTGGTAAGGGAGATTTTCGAATACGTAACCCGCGAGATGCAAAGCCCCGAAGGCGGCTTTTACTGCGCACAAGACGCGGACAGTGAAGGAAAAGAAGGGATTTTCTTTACCTGGACGCCGGCACAGGTAACCGATATCATTGGCAAAGATGCTGGAGATATCTTTTGCCGGGCGTACGGTATCACCCCTGATGGGAATTTTGAAGAAGGGATGAGCATCCCACATATTGAGAAGCCCTTCGAGTATCTGGCCGGCGATTTGAGCATGAGTCTTCCGGAATTGGAGAAGATCCTCGAAGATGGCCGCAAGAAACTCCTGGAGGTCCGTGAAAAACGGGTGCATCCATTAAAGGACGATAAAATCCTTGTCGCCTGGAACGGGCTGATGATGGCTGCACTAGCCAGAGGCTCGCAGGCACTGGGAGAAACGTCCTATGCCCGGGCTGCGGCAGGGGCGGCCGATTTCATCCTGCAAAAAATGCAAACCCCGAATGGCCGCCTATATCGCAGGTACCGGCAAGGTGAACTTGCAAATCCGGGGTATGCCGACGACTATGCATTCCTGATCTGGGGTCTTCTTGATCTCTATGAAACCACTTTCGACGTCAAGTATCTTACCCAAGCTGCACGCCTCCAGGAAGATATGACCGGGATTTTCGGGGACCCTGACGGCGGTTTTTATTACACGGGAAACGACAGCGAGGAGATGATCCTGAGGGAGAAGGCAATTTATGATGCGGCGCTGCCTTCTAGCAATTCCGTCGCCGCGCTGAATCTGCTGCGGCTGGGCAGGATGACCGGAAACCCTGGATTCGAAAAACAGGCAGACCTGCTGATGAGGTCTTTTTCCAAGCAGGTTGCCGTTCTGCCTGTCGCTTTTACACATTTCCTGCAAGCTCTCGATTTCGCGCTCGGGCCCGCACGCGAGATACTCATCGCCGGGGACATCTCATCTTCGGGAACAAAGGAGATGATAGATACAGTTCATCGGCTCTATTGCCCCAACCGGGTGTTGATGCTCAAAGAGAGTGGAAAACGCGGAGAGGATCTGGCGGAAATCGCGCCATTTACCGGGCCGATCTCTTCAGGCGGCGGTCCGGCTGCATACATATGCGAAAACTTCAGTTGCCGCAATCCTGTCGGCAGCGCCTCCGAACTGGAGTCTGTGCTCCGAGGCAGTTAAGCAGGTGAGGGATTTGCCCGCACTGGAACACTTGTGGCGTGATTGTGGCGTTATGCGGTAGAAAAATGGCGTGATTGCGGCGCGATTGCTGAAATGTGTCTCGCCGCTAAGTGGTTGAATCATCGACTTAAATAGCAACGCCGGGTTATGGCACGCATATTGCTCTATACACAGGTGAAGAGAAACCAACTCTTTCCTCCTCAAAAGCTAACCGGTTCTAGCCCCTCCGGTTAGCTTTTTTAATTCACGCACTAGTTTCTCGCACGTTAACTTCATTCAGGAGTGGCGAAATGGGAAAAACTTTACTCGGAATCTCCGCCTCACCCAGGAAATTTGGAAACTGCGAGCTTTTCATAAAAAACATTTTCCAACATTTGGGGGAAGGTTGGGAGCTGAGGCTGGCGTGCCTCCCCGATCTGGATGTAAAGCCCTGCCGAGCCTGCTACAGGTGCCTTTTCGGTGAGATGAGGTGCCCTCAGCAGGATGACTTCCTCACTGTGATGGATGCGCTTGCCGAAGCTGACGCATACGTGGTCGCTGCTCCGGCCTATCTTCTGTCGGCAAACGGGAGCCTTAAGAAATTCATGGACCGTGGACTTCAATTCTATGCATTTGTCGACCGTCTCTGGGGCAAGCCGGCCGCAGGTGTGGCAATTGCCGGGATCGAAGGTATGGAGGGGAGCACCAAACGCGACGTGGAGAGCTTTATAAAGCTGACACTGGGCGAGTTGCGCGGGTCAACCGTGATCTACGGGGCGCTCCCCGGGGAGGCGCTGCTCTCTCCGGCAAACAGGGAACTCGCTGAAAAGCTCGCCAAAGCCTTATTGGACCCGGGCGAGCGAATCGGCCCCGAGGCTTCGGTTTGCCCGCTTTGCGGCGGCGACACCTTCAGGTTCTTGCCGGACGGGAGAGCCAGGTGCATGCTCTGCTCCAGTTCCGGCCCCTGGGAATGGGAAAACGGATCGCTCCGGTTTCACCTCGATGCCGGAGAACATCCGTTTTTTCTCAGCAAAGATGACGTAATCCGTCACGCAGAATGGCTCCGGGGAATGAAGGAGAAATTCATCGAACGAAGAAAAGAGTTGAAGGAGGTCGTCAAGCCGTATCTTGGCGTAGGGACATTCATTGAGAAGCGCACGGTGAGCAGTGATGAGTGAACAGTGCTCCTTGCCGCGTCTGCGGGGTTTGACGGCAATCATACTGAAAGGAATGATTATAGGGTAAAGGCTAAAGTAAATGACTATTTATCCTAAGTCCCGGACGCTCTTTGCGCCGACCACGATCTGCGGACTCCATGTCCCATCTTTTGAATGGCCACACATTCGATAGCCATCTTCTGTTTCTATGTCCTCGTCCTATTTGTCAATATAGAATGACCATCTGTAACCATCTCTTAACTTGCATCTCACAAAACCGTCATAGAAGACTTCTATACTCCCGCCATCTCCCAATAAGAAAAATTAATCCGGAACAGTTGCATTCAACTGAAAAGCAGGAGCTTGAATCTTATGGAAGAGATCGGCGGAGCAGTGGAAGCATTTTGCAGGAATGATGGAAACAGCCGGAAATCGTTGTGGGGACAGCGTTTCAAATCTTTGCTTATCAAGCGTGTGCTGCCGGTCAAACGGCTGAACGATCTCCGCTCGCGGGTTAATTCGCTGCCAAGCGAGACGGCAATTCCGGATCGTATCCTTGAAGTGCTTGGCGTCACCTACGAGATTTCCGCAAATGATCTGGCCAGGACGCCTTCTGAAGGGCCCCTGGTAGTGGTTGCCAACCATCCCTTTGGCGCTATTGAAGGCTTGATTCTCGCCTCGATTCTGCTGAAGACGAGAAGCGATACCAAAGTCATGGCCAATTTTTTGCTGAGCGGCCTGGTGGGATTGCGTGATCTCAACGAATTGATGATTTATGTAGATCCTTTCGAAAGGCGGGGGGCGAAGCTGCATAACCTCAAGCCTTTGAGAGAGGCCATTGAGTGGGTTCGGGGCGGTCGGGCGCTGGGAATCTTTCCGGCTGGAGAGGTCTCCCACATACACTTGAGCAGCATGAGCGTCATTGACCGGAAATGGAACCAGTCGGTAGCCCGGATTGTCAGGAAGACCAAGGCGAGCGTGCTTCCGGTCTACTTTGAAGGCCATAACAGTCCGCTTTTTTGCGGGCTCGGTCTTGTGCATCCGCTGCTTCGTACGTTGATGATACCGGGAGAGAACCTAAAAAAGCGGTCCCGGATGGTACGGGCCCATGTCGGCAAACCGGTCCCTTTCAGTAGGCTGGCTGAACTCGATGATTCAGCAATAATGGATTACCTGCGCCTCAGGACTTACAATCTGCAGAATCGCAAATGCGAAAAGCATCGGCACTCCTTGTTTCGGCCGTCAATTAACGGTGCTTCAAGCCATCGCCCGGTTGCAAGAGCGAAAGAGACCGGCTTGATAGCCTCAGAAATTCGCCGTTTGCCTCCGGAGCAGTTCCTTTTTTCCTCCAGGGACTTCGATGTAGTAAGCGCGTCTGCTGCACAGATCCCGAACGCGCTTCACGAAATCGGGCGCCTGCGGGAAATCACCTTTCGAAAAGCAGGCGAAGGGACCGGAAATGTAATCGATATCGACCGCTTTGATGATTTTTATCAGCATATAATGCTCTGGGACCGGGAGCACGGTGAAATTGCCGGGGCATACCGGCTGGGCCGCGCTGATGCAATCCTGAAAGAGCACGGTTTTACGGGCCTGTATACGAGCACTCTTTTTGCGTACAAGGATGGGCTTGCCCCCATATTCGGTTCGGCCCTGGAGTTAGGCAGATCTTTTGTCCGCCCCGAGCATCAGAAGACATACCAGCCCCTCATGCTCCTGTGGTCGGGGATCGGACGCTTTGTCGTAAGCCATCCCCAATACCGGTTTCTATTCGGGGCAGTAAGCATAAACAATGAATATCTCGGTGTCTCCCGTAAGCTGATGGTGGAATTCCTTAGAGAGTGCCATACGCATTCAGATCTGGCAAGATTCGTGCGGGCCAGGAATGCTCCGCCTTCGGCGAGGAAAAAGAACCGGGGACTGGCCTATTCGATGGTTCATGACATCCAGGATTTTTCGGAATTGATATCGGACATCGAGCAGGACGGAGCCGGCATTCCCATACTGCTGAAGCATTATATGAAACTCGGCGGAAAGTTTCTGGGTTTCAGCGTTGACCCGAAATTCAACAATGCGCTCGATGCCCTGGTACTGGTCGATTTGGTTCGAGCCGACCCCCGAATCCTGGGGCGCTACATGGGACAGCAGGGGGTGGTTTCTTTCCGGCGCTTCAACGGAGTCGAACCCAGGGGCGCCGGCGCCGATTGCGACTTACCGGACGATAAGTGCGCTTGATCTGATAGGGATTAATTCGGATTAATTCATCGATAAGGGGAAAGAGAAATGCTCTGGGACCTTCTTGCAGTCTTTGCGGTCGTTCTTGGTTTCCTGCTTATCATCGGGGGATTAGACACGTTGATAACATGGCGTGCCTGGTTCCTGGGCATAAGCGGTCTGGTATTGCTCCTGCCCGGCATAATCCGAATCTGTCTGCGAATCAGGCGTTTGCGGACTCGCAGTAGTTCGGCGGAAGACAAGAATTGAGGCCGCAACAGCAAGCGGGGCCCCTCCATGTAAACTGCCGGTTCCACCGGAGGCAAACCGGAAAAACCGTCTACACCTCAGGTTTTTGAAGATGAAATGGAGTGGCCTGTTCGAATTGGTGGGCTATCCGTAAAATCAGTTCCTCCCGGAAATGAGGCCCAAGGATCTGAAGCCCGATCGGCAGCTTTTCCGAAGTGAAACCGCAGGGCACGGAAATCCCTGGTATTCCGGCCAGGCTTGCCGGGAGCGTAAATACGTCGCTCAGGTACATCTGGAGGGGATCATCGAATTTTTCCCCTATCTTGAAAGCGGGTATGGGTGAGACGGGGGCCAGTATAGCGTCGCATTTGCCGAACGCATCCAGGAAATCCTGCCTGATGAGGGTCCTGACCTGGGACGCTTTCCTGTAGTAGGCATCGTAATAGCCGGCCGACAGTACATATGTACCCAGCATGATTCGGCGCTTAACCTCGGCGCCGAACCCCTCTGAGCGGCTTTTGCTGTACATATCGATGAGGTTCTTTGCACCCTTCGCCCGATGCCCGTATTTTACGCCGTCGTAGCGCGCCAGATTCGAGGAGGCTTCCGCCGGGGCTATTATGTAATAAGCCGCAATGCCGTACTCGGTGTGCGGCAGGGAAATATCGACAATATGCGCGCCGAGGTCCCGGCAAGTGGAGATTGCGTCGCGCACAGCCTGTGCTACTTCCGGAGCAGTTCCCTCAATGAAATACTCACGGGGAATCCCAAGGCGCAGACCCCGTATCGGTTCTTTCAAGGCAGCCCTGTAATCGGGGACGGGCAGTTCGACCGAGGTAGATTCCCCGGGATCGTATCCGGCGATTGCCTGCAGAATTATGGCGGCATCCTCCACGTCCTTTGTTATCGGCCCAATCTGGTCCAGTGAAGAGGCAAAGGCCACCAGCCCGAAGCGCGAAACCCGGCCGTACGTGGGTTTTATGCCCACAACGCCGCAAAACGAGGCCGGCTGGCGTATAGAGCCTCCCGTGTCTGTCCCGAGCGCCCCGGCGCACAGCCCAGCGGCCACCGCAGCGGCCGAACCTCCGCTCGATCCGCCGGGAACGCGGTCCAGGTCCCACGGATTGCGGGTCTTTACGAAGGCTGAATTCTCCGTGGACGATCCCATGGCGAATTCGTCCATGTTTGTCTTTCCGATAAAAATAGCCCCGGCATGTTTGAGCTTTTCCGTAACCGTGGCGTCATAGGGGGGAACGAATCCTTCGAGGATACGCGAACCGCAGGTGGTAACAGATCCCTGGATACAGATCACGTCTTTTATGGCGATCGGCACACCGGCCAGTGGTGATGCGGAATAACGCTTTGCTCCGGAATCGAAAAGCTTTGCTTCCTCCATGGCTTGCTCTGAGAGCGTGCTTAGATAGGCATTTACCTTCGGATCGATAGAGCGAATTCGATCGAGAAATGCGGAGACTGTTTCGACAGCCCCGATTTTTCCGGTTTCCAGAAGGTCGTGTATCTCATGAATCGAAAGAGAGTGGATTTGCATTTGAACCGGCCTTTTCTGGCTAAAGTACCTTGGGTACCACAAAGTTGGCGCCGTCCGTCTCGGGCGCGTTGGCAAGCGAGTTTTTGCGGTCCAGGGAACGCTTGACTACATCAGGGCGAAAGACGTTCTGCAACTGGATGGCGTGGGTGGTGGGCTCGACGTTTTCTGTATCGAGTTCATTCAGCTTATCCATGTATCCGAGAATACCGTTCATCTGGCCGGTCATCCGTTCTTCTTCTGACTCGGAGAGCTCCAGCCGTGCGAGCAGGGCCACATGTCGAACCTCTTGTCTGGTTATCCTGGTTTCCATTTCGTTTCCTTTATTCTCGGGCCGAAGGGCCGGCCTCAGCTTTTCCATTTCAACCTGCAAGAAAATTTTCCATTGTACGGCAGTCTTTGAAAGCGGCCAAAACTTCCGGCAACCCCTGGATGCGGGTCTTTTGCAGCAGATCGTAAGTAAGAACGTGCACCCGCGTTTCCTCAGCGTCCTGCTCGGCAACGGTGGAATCGAACCGCTGGAGAAATTTTGCAAACCGGACAACGTGAATCAGCTCATGAATCACTATGTAAGCGGTCAGCGGAAAAAGTCCGATTTGCCTGTCTCGCTCGACAGCCCTGCGGATAACATGGTCCTGGATGCAGATTTTGAAAAAATCGCCCGGTTCGCTCCCCCGCGTCCTGTCGCCGGGACGTCTCAAATACCGGCGGATTTGGGCAAAAGCAATATCAGTGACTTCCTCTTCGCCGAGGTCTTTCAGGCTCTGAATATCATAGCGGTACCTTTTCCATTCGGAGGTGGATATCTTGTAAGAATCGCTTATAAGCTCTTCCGAAACGGAGATGGCCTGCGCCAGGATACCGATTTCTCGTGCCTCGAAGGGAAGGCGTCTCATCTACGCGGCTCCGGTAATATTTTTCACTCAACCGCCGAAACTCCAGCGCGTTTCCCTTATGTACAAGACTTCCTTGCTCAATTCAACAGGTTCCGATGATTTTCGCCGCACAGAATGCGAAGTCGACACACTCCAAAAATTGAGGGCGGGGATGAACCCCGCCCTCTGTCATGAGAAGCCGCTGTCTTCGGACCGAGATCAGTTAATGATGCTCATGGACATAGAACGGCCATTTGTGGAAAAACCATTCGTTCCAAAGCAGGGGGATGATATACCAGAAATTCCAGATAAGGGACTCGCCGTTGAGGTATCTTTCGGCGAGTTCTCCGTGCATGTGATGGATTCCCAGTCCCCAGTACCCAAAATTTATTACATAGTAGATAAAATAACCTATAACCATCAGGACTAAAACACCGAACGTCCTGAACCAGAAAGCACCCCATGAATCCTTATCAGCCATTGGCACCATATCATCGAAGTAATGGTGCCAGGCCAGAAATGGAATCAGTGTAAACCCTGCTATTTCCGCAGCGTGATACCATAAAAAGCGTGTAGGATTACCGGCGTCACCGGCGGGGAGGTGATGGGTCAGTTCCTCCATGTTTACCCAGGTGGGTATCAGCTTAACGCAGAGCAGGCCAAGCAGGTAGCCGAGTATAACGTTGAATATGAAAGAAATTATTCCCTTCCATGGCTGGGGAAGCTTTATTAGACTCCATGGCTTCATTCGCCACACGTTAGCGGTCATGAACAGTACTATGATCATCCATTCCCACCAGCCGAATACCCAGTGTACGTGACCTGTGCCCGCAAAACCGGACCACCATGGGCGGCCCAGGGCGTTTGCCGTTCCGAAGCTTGATTCCCACACCGCTCCCCAGAAAGGTACGATGAGGATTGTGTAGAAGAAAAGAGTCAACGTCGAGGCCCATCCGATTTCCGCTAAGCCTGCCTGGGGCTGAGTGAGATCGCTCGGGCGCACCGGCCATTTCCCAAAAAGAATGGTAACGAACGGGTACGAGTAAAACCCTATGAGAACAAATGTAACAATGGCCCGTTCGGCAAATCTGCGGGCCGGTTCCACAAATGCTGCAAGATCGAGCGAAGCTTTGCCCTTAATCGGTCCGGCAGCCAAAACCGTCTCCATGCCCGACTGGCTAAGAAAAGTGAAACCCAGCCCCAATACCCTGTAGAAAACAACATGAATGACGAACCAGACTATAATGAGATTCATTATTGTCTGGACAACTCCTCTTACAGGCGGGGAGAGATTCTGAAAGGGCCAGTCGCCAAGAAACATGTGTTGCCAGAGACCTACGAGAATCATCATTGCGAGGTACATAACGAATGGGTATGGGAAAGATCCCACCGGGCCTCTGGGGTCGCTGAAAATGTACCATGTAAACCATGTGACCAGTAAGAATACGATGTTTGAGATGATGCCGGTGGCCGGCTGGCCCCAACGTGGTTTCAGAACGTCTGCCATATTCTTCTCCTCCTTGGATGAATGCTATGCAATTCCTTCTAGAAGTGCCCATAACTTCGGCATTCTGAAACTATCTCACCTCCCTCCCGGTTTGTAGATTATTGGCCCATTGCGGACCGTATTTCTGGCAAACGGTTCACAACATTTTCGGAAAAGATTAGTGCGGGTACGGAAAGGAAAGATCAAGACCGGGGCGGGCGCATGCGCTACGGAGTTTATATGGTGTTGAGGATTCCCGCCGAGCGATCAGGTACAATATCCCTGGGTGAGCCTTTTCAGGAGCCGATCAGGTGGAATGAGACTAACACAGAGCTATTAAGAGCAGGGCAGATTACCGAAATGTGGAACTCAGGGATTCACACAGTTTTTCTACTACTCCAAATAGGGCTAAACGGTCAAGTAGAATTCGTTTGACAATATTTCGGCAATTTGCTTAAGTGCCACTGATGGGTGTCCCAGTGTGATATGCTCGTATTGATTCATCGCTCGATTAATGCCTTCCATTGTTCTCTTGCCCTATTTACCCTGTCCGCCCTCATCTCGGCAGCCATCTCCTGGCCGGCGCCAGGCTTTTGTTTCTTCCGCACTTCTTTTTTGGATCATCGCGTTATATTTATATGAGCGTCTGTATTATTTTCCTGTTCTGCGGCTATTCAGCTTGTTTTCGCAGCGCACAAGGTGGATCGGCTTTCCAGTTGAATCTGTTTTGAACGGGACCCTCTTTCATCGCTTTCAGGAGGTAAAAAAATGGGAAAAAAAATTCTTTCCGAATCAGCACTTGAGAGCATGGAAAAAGAATACTCCGAGTGGCTGGAGGAATACCAGAAGGCCCTCAAGAAAATGCCGGAACGGTTCAGCCGATTTTCCACGGTTTCCGACTTGGAAGTGAAGCCGCTGTACACTCCTCTCGACATTGTAAACAAGGACTTCTTCGAGGACATAGGTTTTCCGGGTAAATACCCTTTCACCAGGGGGGTTCAGGGTACCATGTATCGGGCCCGGCTCTGGACCATGCGCATGTTCGCAGGACTCGGTACCTCCGAAGACACGAACAAGCGGTTCCACTATCTGATCAATCACGGCGAAACCGGCCTTAGCACCGCTTTCGACTTCCCCACCCTTATGGGATACGATACGGATTCGGCTCTTGCGCGGGGTGAGTGCGGCAAATGCGGTGTGGCAATCGACACCCTTGACGACATGCAGCGGTTGTTTGCAAACATCAACCTGGAAGAAGTCACCGCTTCGATGACGATCAACCCGCCGGCTTCGATAATATGGGCCATGTATATCGCCAACGCTGAAAACGAGGGCTACTCGCGCAAGAAGCTGGGCGGCACCATTCAGAACGACTGCCTGAAGGAGTTCATAGCGCAGAAGACACTCATGCTTCCTCCCGGCCCGAGCCTTAGACTGGTAACGGACACCGTTGAGTTCGGAACCAGAGAGGTGCCTCGCTGGAACACCATCAGTATAAGCGGATACCACATCAGGGAAGCCGGATCGACTGCCGTTCAGGAACTTGCCTTCACGATCTACGACGGCATTACCTATGTAGAGGAAGCAGTCAGGAGGGGGCTTAAAGTTGACGAATTCGCGTGCAGGCTCTCCTTCTTCTGGAATTCCCATATCGACTTCTTCGAGGAAATAGCCAAGATGCGCGCGAGCCGGCGCATATGGGCTCGTATAATGAAAGAGCGCTTTGGGGCACAGGATCCCAGGTCCATGCTGATGCGTTTCCACACCCAGACGGCCGGATGTTCGCTCACCTCTCAGGAACCTTATAACAATGTCATCCGTACCACCACTGAAGCCCTGGCGGCGATTCTCGGGGGTACCCAGTCTTTGCATACCAATTCGCTCGACGAGGTCTACATGATTCCAAGCGAGGAGGCGGTGCTAATCGCTTTGCGCACGCAGCAGATACTGGCTGACGAATGCGGAGTCACGAATGTGATAGACCCGCTGGCAGGCTCCTATTTTGTCGAGGCTCTTACCGATAAGATGGAAGAAGAAGCCAACGCCTATATCCGCAAGCTCGATCAACTGGGCGGGATGGTTGCGGCCATAGAACGCGACTACCCGCAGATGGAAATCGCCGACGCGGCTTTCCATTTCCAGCAGCAGGTCGAGTCCGAAGAAAAAATCATAATCGGGGTGAACAAATATCCATCCGACCGGCCGGAGCTGGAATTCGTGCTGAAGATAGACGACGAAATCGAACGGATGCAGGTCGATCGCACCAGCCTGTTCAAGGAAAAGCGCGACAAAGTCAGGTTTCGCAAAGCAATGGACGAGCTGAGGCGCAGATGCGAAGGTCCGCCATGCTGGGAAAACAACGTCATGCCAGCGCTCATCGAGGCGGTCCGGGCTGGGGCCACAGAACAGGAATGCTGCGATCTCTACAGGGATGTTTTTGGGATTTATACCGATCCCGGGACTTTCTAGCTGAGCTGATGCAATCGAATTGTCTTCACTTTCAATAAGGAGGAAGGTTTCCATGGAAACAGAAAGGAAACTCCGTATACTGGTTGCCAAGCCAGGTCTGGACGGCCACGACCGCGGCGCTCGAGTAGTGGCCCGTGCCTTTCGTGATGCCGGTTTCGAAGTCATCTATACCGGTTGCCATCAGACGCCGGAGCAGATCGTAAGCGCCGCCATTCAGGAAGACGTGGACCTGGTCGGACTAAGCATCCTGTCGGGGGCGCACACATATTCCTTTCCCCGTATACTCGAGATCTTAAGGGAAAACGACGCAGATGATATAACGGTGATAGGCGGAGGCATATTCCCTCTTGAGGATATCACCAAGCTCAAAGAGATCGGGATAAAGGAAATCTTTGAACCCGGCGCAAAACTCAAGGATATCACGGAGTGGGTGAGGGCAAACATCAAGCCGCGCAGAGGGGTTGTGCTGAAAAGATAGGCACACTGGAGCGGCAAGCGGCCCCCCGATCGTTAAGTTTCAGTTGCGGGATAATTCATTCTGCTGTTTACCGTAGGGTTTAGCGCATGGACATCATAGAACAGATCGTTTCCGGCGATGTAAGAGCCACAGCTCGTCTCCTTCGCGACATCGACGATGAGATTGCTTCCGCCAGGGATATACTCAAGGAACTCTATCCATATACGGGGAAAGCCTTCGTTATCGGTTTGACCGGCTCCCCGGGAGTCGGCAAGAGTGCTCTCGTCGACCAACTCGCGATCTACTATCGCAAGGCCGGGAAAACAGTGGGGATTCTAGCGGTCGATCCGACAAGCCCGTTTACCGGTGGGGCCATACTCGGCGACCGCATACGCATGCAGCGGCATTTTCTCGACCCGGGGGTTTTCATCCGCAGCCTCGCGACCCGCGGCCATTTTGGCGGCCTCACCAGGTCCACCAATGATATGGTTAACGTCCTGGATGCGGCGGGTAAGGACATAATCATTGTCGAAACTGTGGGCGTTGGTCAGGACGAGGTGGAAATTGCAAACAGCGCCCACACGACCATACTTGTGACAGTTCCGGGAATGGGGGATGACATTCAGGCGATCAAGGCCGGCATAATGGAAATCGGCAATATCTTCGTTGTGAACAAGGCTGAGCGTGAAGGTTCCCGCAAGACCGTACGGGAACTATTGAACCTGATCGAGCTGGGCGCCAGAAGGCGCAACGGAGGAGACTGGGAACCTCTGATCGTGGAAACCGAAGCCATCAAGGCCGTGGGGATTGAAAAGCTCTACGAAGCAATCGAAAAGCACAGGGCACACCTGTTGGCCACTCACGCCGAAAAGTGGCGGGGAGTTCTGGAGAAGCGCGCCAGAATCCAACTGCTGGGCGCCCTCAAGGACCAGGCGTTCAGGACTATCCTGGACCGGATCGAAAGTCGCGGGGACTCCATCGATGAAATGGTCCAAAAGATAGTCGATAAGGAATCGGATCCCTACACGATCGTGCAGGAGATTATCGGGAAGGAGATAGGGTAGAGTTCTGTACAGACATGAGTCGTCGAGATTGTCCTGGAATATTTAGAATCTCTCCCATGTCAGTTGATATAAAAAAACCGGCGGTCCGCAAAGACCGCCGGTTTCGTCTTTATTTAGCACAACAGGAGCCGCGCTTTAATTACTTCAAAAGCGGCACGATCAGAAGTGCGACAATGTTTACGACCTTGATCATCGGGTTGATTGCCGGGCCGGCCGTATCTTTGTACGGGTCGCCTACCGTGTCGCCGGTAACCGCCGCCTTGTGAGCCTCCGAGCCCTTGCCGCCGTACATGCCGTCTTCGATGAACTTCTTTGCATTATCCCAGGCGCCGCCGCCGCTGGTCATTGCGATGGCCTGGAACAGACCTGTGACGATCGAGCCGATGAGCACGCCGCCGAGGGCCTCTTTGCCGAGTATGAAGCCCACCAGGATCGGTGCGGCCACCGGAATAAGCGCCGGAAGCATCATCTGCTTGATGGCGCTCTTGGTGACGATGTCAACGCACTTGCCATATTCCGGTTTTGTCGTCCCTTCCATGATGCCAGGGAGTTCACGGAACTGGCGGCGAACTTCCTCTACAACCCCGCCGGCAGCCTTGCCAACCGCTTCCATCAGAAGCGAGCCGTAGAAGTAGGGCAGGAGGCCGCCTATGAAAAGGCCGACGATGATCAACGGGTTCGAGAGGTCGAACACGATCTGGCCGGGGAAAGAGCGCGAGTATTCGGCGAAAAGGACCAGCGCGGCAAGAGCGGCCGAACCGATCGCATAGCCTTTTGTTACAGCCTTGGTGGTGTTGCCAACCGCGTCCAGAGGGTCGGTAATGGCCCGGACGCTGTCGGGAAGCTCCGCCATTTCGGCGATACCGCCGGCGTTGTCCGTGATGGGACCGTAGGAGTCGATAGCGACAACGATACCGGTCATCGAGAGCATCGCGACGGCGGAAAGGGCAATGGCGAAAAGACCGCCGGAAGGATTGCCGGCAAAACCGCCGCCGAGCTGATAGGCCCACACGATGGCGCCGCAGATTACGAGCGCAGGGGCGGCGGTGGACTTCATGCTGACCGCCAGGCCGGCGATAACGTTGGTTCCATGGCCGGTGGCGCTGGCAGCCGCAATGTGCTTAACCGGGTTGAAGCTCTTGGATGTAAAATATTCGGTGATCATAACGATCGCGCCGGTCAAGACGAGACCGATGAGCGCGCAAGTGAAAACGCTCACTGCCGTGAAACCGCCGGTCTTTAAGTTCGGCAGTTTCAAAAACCAGTCAGAGGCGAAATAAAAGGCCACAGCAGCCAGGATACCTGCGACCGCGAGACCCTTATAGAGCGCGCCCATTATGTATTCGTTCTTGCCAAGGCGTACGAAGTAGGTGCCGATGATCGAAGCAACGATCGAGATGCCTCCGATGAGAAGGGGGAATTCCACCCAGGGGCTGTCGGCGCCAAAAACAGTTTTTGCCAGCAGCATTGCGGCGACCAGCGTAACCGTGTAGGTCTCGTAGAGGTCTGCCGCCATGCCCGCGCAGTCGCCGACATTGTCACCGACGTTGTCAGCGATGACCGCTGCGTTTCTTGGATCGTCCTCAGGGATTCCGGCTTCCACTTTTCCGACCAGGTCGGCGCCGACGTCAGCAGCCTTGGTGTATATGCCGCCGGCGATACGAGCGAAAACGCTCATGAGCGAGCAGCCGAAGCCGAGGCCGATAAGGGCGTGGAAGACGTCGTCAACTTTCTCCGCAGGAACCAACGATTTGGCCACAAGGTAGTAGCCGGTGATGCCGAGAAGTCCCAGGCCTACGACCATGATCCCTGTAACCGACCCGCCTTTGAAAGCGACCGAAAGGGCTGCGTTCAGGCCCTGTTTTGCGGCTTCCGTCGTACGCACATTGGCTTTTACGGATACCATCATGCCGATGTAACCCGCAAGGGCCGAACCGCATACGCCGATGAGAAATCCGATCGAGGTCCATTTGCCAAGGTAGAGCAGTAGTATTGCAAGCACCACCGCGACAATAGCGACTGTCTTGTATTCCCTGTTCAGAAATGCCGTGGCGCCTTCCCGGATAGCTTCCGAGATTGCTTGCATCTTTTCGGAACCGGCGCTCTGCTTGGAAACCCATGCAGCGGTCACCAGAGCATAGATTACGCCGAGACCACCACATGCAAGGGCAAACATGGCGATCACACTTGCGTTCATTTAATCCTCCTAGTTGAATTGTTTTTGATTTAGTTCACAAACTTGAAGGGCGGTCGCCGCCCCTCGAACATTGGCCTCATTTTCCTGAATTACACGTTCATATGATAATCCAATGATAATCTAATCTCGAACCGCGTGAATCGCGGTTTAGACCGAAAATCACTAGTATTTGAAAAGGGTAGCTTTTTTTACGCGGGTTGTTCCGTCTCATTCCAGCAGGTATTTATAGGACCGGATCTAATCTGACTAACCGAGGAGGAACGGAGCTGAGGCGGATTCAGGCTCGCACTACGTAGACATATTCTTCAAAAACCTTCCAGAATTTTGTCCGAGTACCGAAGGACCATAAAATATACTGGCTTCCCACGCGCGCAACAAACCTAATGGATGACCGTCGGCTTGTCAAGAAAAAGTAACCTTTTCGAAATAAAGAAGACGGTTTAAGGCTGGGATCGACTGTGCCCCGGTCTTTAACCGACGTAGCCTCTTTTTGCTATAACCTTTCATCAAATCTCAACCTCATCCCCTGGTTCGGGCATCAAGACCTCGAAATCCTTGACCTCTGCGCTCACACGCAAAATGTCCTCTCGCTTCTCGCGCCGTTCCTGACGCTGTATGTGCACCAGGGCGAGCGAGCGGGCTTTGGCCTTTCGGGCGAAGCCGATGCAGCTACAGATGCTTGCGTGTCCCGGGACATTCGTTTCCAGGCGGAAAGCCTCGTGAATCACAAGATCGGCGGCGCGCGCAAGCGAGAGGGTTTCATCGGTTGAAAGCCCGTCTCCGCTGTAGAAGACCGATTTGCCGCCCTTTTCAATGCGGACGGCCAAGTCTCTTTGAGGATGTCCATTTACGGCGCTTCGCCACGTAACGCCAGCGGCTTCAACAACATCTCCCGGTTCGACCGTCAGAAAGCGGATATCGTAGGCAAACCTGTCCATGATAGACGGATAGGCGAGCTTAAGTACCCGGGGCACTATTTCGTTTATCGCGCGCTGGCCCAGGATCAGCAGAGGCTTTGTGCGTTTCATTTCCCAGAAACGAGTAAGCATGGCGGGCAGACCGAAGAAATGGTCCCCGTGAAAATGCGATATCCAGATCGCGTCGAGATCGTCCGCATCCGGGCAGCTTTTCCAGAATGAGGGAGGGGCCGTAAAGCCGCAGTCCAACAAGATCGAACTTCTATTGAGGTTCTCTGCGGCCCTGACCCATATAGAGGTGTTGGGAAGGTCCTCGTCGAATGCTTCGCCGACCCCGATGAATTTTATCCGCACCGTTCTCCTCTTCGCGTCCAGGTTATTCGGCTTTCATATATAATTTAATACGGGTATCCAGATTCAGCAAAAGGGGTTTGTTCCAGAAGACCGCGTGTCTTACATTATCCGGGCGGTCGATTGTACTGTGCCGGATTGCGGAGGATGGGTTCATGAAGTCTAAATATTTTGTCGCTTTTTTTATTCTCCTGATCTTCACCTCCGGTTGCGAAAACGTATCAAGTCAATATCTGGTAGGACTAAAGCCTCACGCTGTCAAGTCCGAAGAATGGAGCGGAGAATGGTCTGCGGATTGTTCCGGTGAAGAGAAAATCAGAATAGAAGTGCTTGATGAGGATAAAGGCATTATCAGGGTTGTCGATCTCAAGACCGGCCCCGGAAACACAACGCAAATATATGATTGCTATCTGCGGGAAGCGGGGGACTGGATCTTCGCTAACGCCGCGCTCGCGGGGAAACCTGACTTTTACCCCGTGCGCGTAAGAAACGTTGAAGGCCGCCAAATAATTGTCTGGTTTCCTGATGCCGAGAAATTCAAACAACTGGTTTTTGAAAAGAAGTCACTGCCCGGCGAATGGCGTGGACGAGACATTTCGCTTGGCCTGCTAAAGCCCGAACACCTTGAGCTTATAATGTCAGGAAAAGAAGGAGTCGTTTTCAAGTGGGATGAGCCGGTCATCCTTATAAGACTTGGAAAAGGCCCCGCACCTCAGAATTAATGTGTGAGTATACTTTCATCATGGAGACAGCCTATGGCGGCAAAAAACGAATTCGAACTGATTTTTGAGAAGCAAATTCCCGAGCTGAAGGGGTTGGTCCGGTTTTACCGGCACATCCGGACCGGCGCCGAGCTGCTTTCGATAATAAACGAGGAAGATAATAAAGTATTCGGCATCTGCTTTCGCACGCCACCGCCAGACTCGAGCGGGGTGGCACATATACTTGAACACTCGGTCCTTTGCGGTTCCAGAAAATACCCGGTGAAGGAGCCCTTCATCGAGTTGGTGAAAGGCTCACTCAAGACATTTCTCAATGCCTTCACATACCCTGACAAGACCTGCTATCCCGTGGCCAGCCAGAACGTCCAGGATTTCTACAACCTGGTCGACGTCTATCTGGATGCGGTTTTCTATCCCCGCTTGACGCCCTTTGTCCTCCAGCAGGAAGGATGGCATTACGAGCTTGATGACCCTGAAGGCCCACTGACAATCAAGGGAGTCGTCTACAATGAGATGAAAGGGGTCTATTCCTCGCCCGACAGTATGCTCTCGGAGATATCGCAGCAGTCTCTTTTCCCGGACACGACTTACGGACTGGATTCGGGAGGAGACCCGCGGGTAATCCCCAGCCTGAGCTTCCAACAGTTCAAGTCATTCCACGAGAGATTCTGCCACCCTTCAAACGCCAGGATATATTTTTACGGCAACGACGATCCGGACCGAAGGTTGGAGATAATTCATGAATATCTCAAGGATTTCAACCGAGCCGAGCCCGAATCCGGTGTCCCCCTTCAAGGAGCCAAAACCGAGCCGGCCCGAATCGTCAGATCGTTTGCGGTGGGTAAAGACGAGGCTGCCGGTGGCGAGCCCAAAAGCATGGTGACCGTAAACTGGCTTCTCCCGGAAACAACCGACCCAAGCCTCAATCTTGGTTTCCAAATCCTTGAGTACGTTCTGCTGGGCATGCCGGGGTCACCGTTGAAGAAGGCCCTGATCGAATCCGGGCTGGGCGAAGATATTGCCGGAGGGGGCCTTGAGACCGAGCTGCGTCAGCTCTACTTCTCTACCGGTCTCAAAGGAATCCGCGCTGAGGATGCCGATAAGGTAGAAAATCTTATCTTCGAGACTCTTTCTTCTCTCGCACAGGAGGGCATCGACCCTGCAACAATCGAAGCGGGGGTGAATACGATAGAATTCCGGCTCCGCGAGAGTAACTATGGCAGCTTTCCGCAGGGGTTGGCGATCATGCTGCGCTCACTTTCCACCTGGCTCTATGAAACCGACCCGACCTCTCTGCTGGCCTTTGAATCGCCTCTGAACCAGGTGAAGCAAAATCTGAAATCAGGCGGTTTTTTGGAAGGCCTCATTCGCCGGCACCTTCTTGGAAACCTGCACCGGACTGTTGTTTTGCTCCAGCCGGAGCACGGACTTGCGGCAAGAGAACTTGAAGAGGAAGCCAAAAGGCTCGATGGAATCAAGAATTCGTTTTCCCATGATGAAATTCAGCGTGTAATCGAAAACGCCAAAACGTTGAAAAGTATTCAATCGAGTCCGGATTCACCGGAAGCATTGTCCACCATCCCGGTGCTCAGGGTCTCCGACCTGGACAGGGGAAACAAAATAATTCCCGTGGACCCGGTGTCTGTCGAAGGCGTGTCGGGGTTTTACCACGATCTTTTTACGAGCGGCGTAACTTACCTGGACGTCGGGTTCAATCTTCAGGCGCTCCCCCGGGAGTATCTGCCTTATGCGCCTCTTTTCGGGCGGGCTCTCCTTGAGATGGGGACGGCCTTTCAGGATTTTGTATCCCTTTCCCAAAAAATCAGTCGCAAGACCGGCGGCATTCGCTCAGAAGTGTTCACCTCCGCAGTGATCGGGGACAGCGTCCCGGCCACATGGCTTTTTTTGCGGGGTAAGAGCATGGTTCCGCAGGTTGGCGATCTTGTCGATATCCTTGCGGAAGTGCTCGGCTCCGTGAAACTGGACGACAAGGAAAGGTTTCGTCAAATCGTGTTGGCGGAAAAGGCCAGACAGGAAAGAAAAATTGTCCCGAACGGCCATCAGGCAATCAATCAGCGTATCCGCGCTCACTTCAACCAGGCGGACTGGGTGAAAGAGCTGACCGACGGAATAAGTTATTTTCTTTTCCTGGGAGAGCTTGCCAAGGAGATTGATGAAAACTGGAGCAAAGTGGTTTCAGATTTGGAAGAGGTCCGCAGACTGCTTGCCAGTCGTTCGAACATGGCTTTCAATGTGACGACTGAAGGAAAAGACTTCCATCCGGTCGAGCTTGCCTTTCGCAATTTTCTCAGTCCCATTCCGGACCGGCCGACAGCGATACAGTCATGGCAGCCCCGGCTTTTCCCAGAATTCGAAGGGATAATGATCCCTTCGCAGGTAAACTACGTTGGAAAAGGCACGGACCTGTACCGGGAGGGGTACGAATTGCATGGTTCGAGCAAGGTCATAACCGGCTATCTTCGCACTTCCTGGCTTTGGGAAAAGGTGCGGGTCCAGGGAGGAGCCTACGGAGGATTCTGCCTCTTCGACCGTATATCCGGCGTCTTCACCTATGTTTCCTACCGCGACCCGAACCTGCTCAAAACCATTGAAAACTTCGACGGCACCGCGAAATTCCTGCGCACCGCCGATCTTTCCGACGATGAAGTTCGCAAGGCTATAATTGGAGCGATCGGGGACCTGGATTCCTACATGCTGCCGGATATGAAAGGCTATGTCTCGATGCTGCGCCACCTCACCGGCGACTCCGAGGAAATCCGCCAGAGGATGCGCGACCAGATACTGGGAACCACCGCAAAAGATTTCAGGGCCTTTGCGGAGGTACTTGAAAAGGTAAACAGGGACGGGATTGTCAAAGTACTGGGGGCTCAGGCAGCCATCGACTCTGCCCTGGCCGAACGACCCCGGTGGCTGAACACTTTCCGGCTTTTGTAAGAGTTTTTAGTTTTGAGTTGAGTGAGTTTTGAGTTCTGAGTGTAAAACAAAGGATGCTACGCGTGCACAACTAAACACTCTGAACTCAAAACTCCTCGGGCCTGCTATAGCTTCTCCGGCTTGCAAAGGTTTCCCGCATCAGCGGCGGCCCGTCCGCAATTACCGCAGACATATTTCGGATTGCGCACCAATTCTTTGTACTCTTTCATGTTAGTTTCGACAAACCCGATATTCTGAAGATAGCACAGGTGTTCCTCATGACTCGAATGTGGCATTTTTTTCTCAGCCATTTCATTTTTCCTCATATTGAAATTCCGGAAATAATCACAGGCCCAAGATTTTCGATTGCGCTGCCTGACTGACAGCAACTTTCCCGAAGGGTAGACATCTTGCGCCTCGCCAGCAATGACCTCTAGAGATTGCATGGTTACTGTAAAGTAAGAATAGTTTGGAAGCTGAACAAGCTGGTTGGGGCCCCGGTGATTTTGCCATGGATCCCCAATCTGGCACAGCCGCTTTTCGAAGGAGCTTGAATTATGGGGCCGACTAAACCAGCTTTTTTGATGGCGTTTTTCTTGACGCTGCTTTCGAGTCCCATTTCACTTGCGGCCCGGCGCAGCGCCGCCGTACCCGTGTCTCATGATTCCGGAGATCCCGGACGGGCAGAGTGCTGCAACAGGCTGTCAGCCAGACCCATGCGTCACTTAGGGATATAAGACGAGATTTCCGGTGTATACTTAAGATTGGGGGCTTTGAATGGGGCCAACCAGCGGGTTCGCAGGGGGGATACTATTTCCGGACAGGCGTCGCGCGTCTCAGCGTCCACGCGAGTCCCCTCCGCCTATAATAGCATTCAATTGGTTTATGAGGTCCTCCTGGGATTGCGAGCACTTATCGCACGAACTCAGATGGTCCAAAAACGCGGTGATGTTCCATCCTTCGTAGGTTTTTATCCCCAATTCAAGGGGGTCCTTCCCGCAAAGCAGGTTCAACATAGTAAGCTCCAGTATATATGTTCAAATTGTCTATACCGCAAATGAGCCGGATGCGGAATAAAAAAGCGATTTGTACACAAGGGTTTCCATTCGCTGCAAGTTTTTGCATACTTTTTTAGTAGATTTTGTTCCATAAACATTTTCTTGAACTTTTCGTTTTGACATTCAAATCGAACCAGATATTTTGTGTGGTGAATCCGGCTCGAAAAGAGGTTAGCGTTCACCACGAAGAGCAGATAGGCAACCAAGAAATTGCTGTCCGAAAGACTTAAAAAAATCATCCGTGATTCCGGTTTGCCACTCGGGCAGTTTGCCCAAAAAACCGGGGTTTCCAAAAATACGTTGATAAACTACCGCGACGGGGTAACTTCTCCTTCTGCGGAGTTTCTGGAGTTTGTTTGCCGGGAGTTTTCGGTTGATCCATGCTGGTTGCTCCTGGGCGAGCAAGCCGCCGGGACCGGCTCAGTATCGGGCAAATCAGCAACTGAGGAAATCATGCGCTATGCCCTCATTCCACTCCTTGAATCGCGTGTGACAGCCGGACCGCAAGGAGAAATCCTGTACGGCGAAATTTCTGACCATCTTCCTTTCAAGAAATGCTGGATCGAAAAGTTGGCGGGAAAAAGCTCGGAGCGGGAAAGGAGTCTTTTCCTGATACGGGTCAGGGGGGATTCTATGTCGCCCATTATAAACCAGGGTGAGATGGTTCTGGTGGACGGCAGCGATGCCGAGCGCCTGGAGGTGCTCGCGGGGCGCATATACCTGGTGATTCTGCCCGATGGGACTACAGCTCTCAAAAGATTAGTCCTGAGCGCGGATGTGAGTGGCCTTAAGCTGGTCTGCCTCTCCGACAACACCGCAGACTACCGTCCGTTCGAATTCACCCTGGATTCGGAAAAAAAGCTTAAGTCGTACGTGCTGGGTCGGGTGCGGTGGGCAGGGAGGGAGTTTGAATGACCGGAAAGGGGGGGAAATGACTACTGCGAGTTATACCGGAAAAGAAGCGGCGTACATTAAAAATGAGCTGCTAAGGGCTTATCTGGAGCCGCTGCTTATGATCAGCGGTCAACGGGAACCAAGGATTAATTACATAGACTGTTTTTCCGGACCCTGGCAGAAGGGCAAGCAGGACGCAGAGGATACTTCGGTTGCCGTCTCTCTGGGCATTATGGAGAAATGCCATAATGATTTATCGGAAAAGTTCAGGAAAAACATTCACTTTCGCGCTTTATTCATTGAAAGCGACAAAGAATCTTTTGGCCGGCTCGAGAGTTTTCTGAAATCCGAATCCTGGGGTGGTGTAGATGCCTTTTGCCTCAAGGGAGATTTCTACGATCTGCGGAAGGAAATCTTGTCGTGGTGCGGTAATCGGGATTTGAGTATTTTCTTTATCGACTCGACGGAATTGATGCATATGGCGATTCCAACCCTCCAGCCTCTCCTGGGAAGGCCCTCTTCCGAGTTCCTCATCAGTTCCAGCTTTGATTCCATTCTCCGGGGCAATGCTCAAACGAGCTTTGAGGAGCAAATGAAGTCAATTTTTGGCGAGGCGCCGGATACTTCGCATATTGTGCCGGAAGAAAAGGAAAGATTCTTGCTCGACCTGTATTGCCGGGAACTAAGAGTTTGCGCGTCCACAGTGGACGGGAAAACTCCGCGTTGCGCACATATGAGGCTCCTGAATCCAAAAAAAGACCGCACAGCCCACGACCTTGTCTATCTGAGCTGGGATGCGCTTGGCATAGTAACTTTCATGGAAGCCTCGGAACAACTGGACGCGGAACAGAGGAAGGAAAGGGCCCTGGCAAGTCAATCCAAAAAAATCAAACGCAGCCGTCAGCTTGAAATCTTTTCCGCGGACAAATTGGTTGGAGATGAACCTGGGGCTGACCCGGGAAAAGTAAAAGAGTACTGGCTGACCAGACTGTCGAATACTCCTGAGCGGTTCGGGGTTGCCGAGTTAGCTGACATGATGGAAGAAACCGGCTGGTTTATGAACGATTTTCAAAGGGGATTTTTAGAGCTGGAGCGTGAAGGAAAGGTCAAGAACCTTGCATCTACCGGTATGCGAACCGAAAATCCCGTTCATTATTGGGCAAATGGAAATCGGGGCGAGCTTCTGGTGAAGGTATGACTTTGTAACCGTTAACGGGCGTTGCACATGATCGCATGCACCACGAAAAACGAGTTATCCGGGCAACCAGCCCCCTGTACCTTTTTAAAAAAAGCTATATTCTACTTTACGAACCCTTCTGCGGCGGTCGCCCCAACCAAGGGGTAAACCGCCAGAAGAACCCATACTGCTATAACGGCTTTAATATTGATACGTTTCATGGGCTTTTCCGTTATCCGATGGAAGCCGGGGCAAAATCTTTCAAGTTAACATCCTTTGCAGGCAGGAGCCCTGGCTGATGGTGAACCTTCCTTTGGTCAGTCGGTCCGGTCCGCCGGTATGCGATCATACGGACGAGCGTTACATCCGGACTCCCGGCGGCAAACCTCGATGCCACTCGAACTATCTCGCGGCGCACCAAGCCTTCGATAATTCCGTCCACGCGAGCGTGATTCTCCGGGCTCGCAGCTAGTCCGAAGGCCGGCAGGCCAAAGCGTCGCCGAGAGGTTTTATAACAGGCGATGCGCCGCCAAGGCTAACCTCGACCTCATACACTACAACTGTTGGCGCGTCGCCCCATCTTTGCTCGTAGAGATGCTTCAATTCTTTTTCGAAACATGCATCGTTCTTAGCGAAGATTTTGGGGCCCTATTTCTCAACAACGAGAGAGATATGTTGAATTCGGCTTTAATATTGCAGAGCACCGCGCCACGCCTGGCTTTGTGAACAATGGATTGAAACGACCTCGACAAAGCGTTGGAGTCGTTTCGATCCTTGTTAGTTAGCATTCATCGTTCCGGTTTTGCAACTCAGCTTGAGTTAGGCACTCTTGCGCCCTTCTATATCCCAATTCAATCATCTCGGGCGCCCGATCAAACTCCAAGGTATGACATGCGTTTCTGGGAATCTCTATAACAATGTCTGGTGGATAAGCAGCAAGCTTTTGTCGTGCTATGGTGCTCTGCATAGCCTCAAACGCCTCGATGACGATATTGTACGGTCCCCAATCTCGATCGTTGCTTGTCACGGATTGTTGGAGTCGGTTTATAAAGCGATTGATCTTTTCATGAGACAAAGATGAAGACAACGTTGGAGCAGCTCTTATGGCACTCAGCTTTTCTGGACTCTCTGCTGAGCCGGCCAGATTTACTGCAATAGTCATATGAGTTTCATCACCATACGTTGGCGCAATAGGCACAGGGTTTAAAACTCCTCCATCAACAAGAACGACTCCTTTGTACTTAAACGGAGTAAAAAAAAGGGGTATTGAGAAAGAAGCTCTTATTGCATCAAAAAGACGACCTGACTTTATCCATATTTCTTTATGGCATTTTATATCAGTAGCAATAGCAGTATATGAAATTGGGAGATTTTCGATTAATTTATCTCCAACTAAATTGATCAAAGTATTGATTATTTTATCACCTCTAACCAGTCCACTCTTTTCCCATGAAAGATCAAGCAAAGTTACTATGTCTAATTTCGTTATGGAACGCACCCATTGTTCAAATTCATCCAGTTTTCCAGCCGCGTATATTCCTCCTATTAGTGCACCAATTGAGGAACCGGCTATTGAGTGTATTTTATAATCATTTTCTTCAAGCCAATGAATAATACCAATATGCGCTAGTCCGCGAGCGCCACCACTTCCAAGAACCAAGGACACAGTTTTCATATTGTTTTAACCATAATCGCTCTGAGTATCTTTCATTGAGCGCTAACAGGTAATTGATAGTTCTGTTTATCCCTGCATCTCAGACGATAGCAGGATACGATTCGATCTGAACGGTGTCAATCAAGAGCTGTCGAATTCACTGGTCTCTTTTCTTATGGTTGTGAAGTTTCCGGGCTTGAAGGGCAGCGCTTGCGCGCTCCTCGAACCCCTAATAGAGGATCAGCGCCATGGCCGGCAGGACCGCCAGCAGCACGATCCCAATGAGTTGATATCGAAGGCTTGAAATGAGTTGGTGCAAGATCGCTCCTCCTCGCGCGCCTATCCAGATCGTGCGTACCTTGTGACCACAACCATTACATGGAGGTGAGCGGTAATGACACCTGAATGAGGATTTTACCTGGTTCTTGTAGTGTTACATTGATTTCCCCTCCATGTTTTTCCACTATAATTCGAGATTTCGGGAGATCTACGGCATCATGCCCTTCGTCGTGCTCAACCCGGGAGGTTGTGAAAGGATAGAAGAAATCCTTCACATCATCGGCGGAAATGTGTACGGCGGGATACCGGATGACCAGCTTGAACATGTTATTCTCCTGTAAGGTAGCAACGAAGAGAGTGGCCTCATCCGGCATACGATCTAGAGCGTCGTTTAGCAGGACTTCCATCGCCTTTTCCATTAGTGTCGGGTCAACCGAAATCTCTGGAAGCTCCGGAGCCAAATGGAGATCCAGTCCCGTTTTTCGCTTCTTGATTTTCGCGCTCATGCTGTGCGATGCCGTTGTAACCAACTCGTTTGGAGCCGCCGGTGACCTATTGAGCTCCAAGGGCTTCAAGTAATTCAGGATCATACTCAGAATAGCCTCCAGTCGGCCCACTTCCTTTACGATAACTTGCGCCTTTGCCCGATTGGGATCCTCCGGACTCATGGACGAAGCGAGCCTTCGCGCAAATCCGCCTGCCGACATCAGGGGATTGCGGATTTCGTGAGCCAGTCGCGCGGAAATTTCATTCAGAGTTTTAAGCTCTCGTTGTTGTTGTTTATGTTGTTCGATGATCGCCCGACTCAAAAAATCCTTAACAAAGGTGGCGTAGGTACTGCGCGCTATTATCATAGCCACGACGGTGCCGAGGGTGCCGGCAATGAGAATTTCTGCAGGAAAATGCAACTGACTTGAAAAACGCCAGACCACAGCCGACCAGACAAACCAGGAGAGGCCAAATAAAACGAGCAATTTAAGACCGGCCAGGTAAAAAAAAGCGGCCGACAGGAAGATGATCAGGACATAAGGATCAATGGAGAGCTCACCCGCTACCGCAAAGCCGGTTTGAAGACCAGCGCCAAGAAAAACCAAAAGGAATACCGCTCCCTCACAGAACCGGTGGCGGAGATCGATCTCTGCCGGGGAGGTCGGCCTACCGATTGTGATAAGAAAAATGATGCAAATGAAGAGCATGCCTAAATGTCCGGTTTCAATATAAGGCAAACGGACGCCTCCCGTTCTCACAAAATTCTGGTAAATGACTGCCAGGTGAAATGAGATAAACACCCAGATCAGCACGTGCTGTCGGCGCAGGTTCGCATATACCAGGCTTCTATCGAGCTCGGAATGCCTGGATTCTCCCACGGCTGGAAACCAGAATTCTAGTTTCTGACGAACCCATGCAATCATAAATGCTTTCTTGTCTAATTTCGGCTATACCTCTATCAGGCTGGGCGACAACTGTTCCCATACGGTAACGATACCGTCGTTCCATTTGACAAGTTGGGCTGTTCCGTCCTGAGAGACTACCACCGCCGCAACATCGTGCAACACATTGCATAGGGTGTAAGCCGAATGATGGCGGGTACCAACACAGTCGGTCCGCTCCTCCCGAATCTCGAATCCTTCGGGGTCCAAAGCTTGCGCTACTTTATCGACGCGCTCCAGCTTGCCGGATATTTCAGCTCCAAATCCAATTAGTTCCAGCCTCTGCGTTATCACTACGGCACCGTCCACCTGCGTGATCCCGGCTACCAGATGAGCCCACTCGAATACGGATTCATCCAGCCGGGAAAGAGTTTGATTCTTACTGGTCAGGTATTGTACCCAACCCACCTCTTTTTCTGGGTTTTCAGGAGAGCCGTAGAATTCTGCCAACGCATCGGCCATTTTTACAATCAGGGTGCGAAAACGTCTGCGTGGCTCTTCGTCAAGGAATCTGTATTTAAGTTTTATGTAGGGATTTTCTGACAAAAACTTGTCTTTAAGCTCATCCGGGATGAAAATCAAAGTTCCACCATGTCTATTGGAGCGAACCCTGCCTATGATTCTCATGAAGGCCTGTTTCTTTATTGTTCCGAAAAACTCAGGATCAATTGCCGCCCAAGACTTTTCCGCTTTTTTTCGAGCCTCCCTGTGCAACGCGAGTTCCTCGTCCGCGAAAGACACAAATGCTGAACGGACCCACATCGAATCGAAAACTGCCATTGATGGTGATACAATTTCCCCGGAATTGAGCGTGGCGATCTCGATTGATCCGTTGCACACGGTTATGCGACCCGGATTTGTAACGTTTATTACGAGAGAGTCCGGAAGAGGTTGGAACTCCTTTCCCCCTCCATGAACGCTTTGGGCCCATCGTGGTCCGGAGTGCACAATTCCCCACATCGATAATCCGTTTTTTCCATCGTGCCACAATCCTATCAGGGAACCATAGAAATCTACAGATGGCGACAGCTTCCGCAACTCACGCTCGGTAAACGGCAGCTTATCTCTAAATAAAAGCCTGTGGAGGCCGACTGGCGGCCCGAGATCGGGCGGAAAACGGCCGGGGGCCAGAAAGATGACCCTAAACCTAACGGGCCGCCCCTCTTCTCGAAGCAGACTGGCTTGGTAACAAACCGAGATTAAGTGTTCCAACACTGTGAGATCTGGTAATGAAGCACATTCCCGGGTGTTCCGCGTCGGCCAGCCATCTCGGACGAAAGAGGCAAGATCTTTTGGGTAAGCCCTAATTTGGAATTCAGAAGCCATGCTAGCCTCCTTCATAGTGCAATACTGGGTTGCGGCTCGATAAACAGAAGTGGATGCAGACCTGCAGGCGGCCTGTCCTTGCTATCGAAATAATTCGGTTCTCTTAAAATGAGATGGAACCGAACGGGTCTGTCTTCGTCGCTCATTAGGCTTGCCTGGTAGCAACATGAGATGAGATGGTCAAGAGTGTCCTGATCGGGAAGAAAATCCCCTGGACCGGATCGATTACGGTGCTCAATTCGGATAACCGTGTATCGTTCCAGTGGTCGGTAACATACAGACCGAGATCACTTGCATTTGCATGCCACATGTTTATTCCTCACAATTCCAGTTCACCGTTTAGCAAGCTGAATCAGGTCCTTCGGAAGGCAACCCGAATTGTAACGTGCACTATGTGCGTTGCACGCAACAAGGTTATGAATACTTACGACAGAGCGTTCAGTTTCCAATGCGAGTTTATCAAGCAGCGTTCTCAGCTCTCGGGTTTGCTTCGAATCAAAATCTCAGGGATGGACTCGTGGTGCAAGACCCTCTGCGGATAGGGCAGCTCGATACCGTTTTCGTTGAATCGCTGCAAGATGCCCAGGAGAAGTTCGCTCTTGACAGATCCAATGCCATTTTGCGGATCGTTTATCCAGACGTCCACTTCAAGATTTAGAGCGTTGTCTCCAAAACCTGTTAGAGAGCAGGAAGGTTTGGGCTCCTGCAGGACTCTCCTGGTGGCCGCTGCGGCTTTAAGCATCAAATCCATGGCCTTCTGCACATTGGAGGCGTAGGAGATTCCCACTGGGGCTTGCACTCTGACGAGACTGCTGGTGTAGGTCCAATTGATAACCTGACCAGTGATCAAACTCTCATTAGGTACAAGATGTTCGACGCCGCCGCGCGTAATTACGGAGACATAACGGCTGCCCAGGAAGTTGATCCGGCCGTACGTGTCTCCCAATTGAATCACGTCGCCGGGCTTGATCGACTTATCAGCCAGGATCATGAGACCACTGACCAGATTGGCGAATATCTTTTGCAAGCCGAAGCCGATCCCAAGCCCCAGAGCCCCGCTGAATAGTGCGAAGAACGTCAAATCGATCGCCATGTAATGCAGGACTAAGACAGCGGATACCGAAAACAGAAGAACTTTGCACAGCTTATAAAGCAGGGCTTGGGTTGCGGCAGGCAGGCCCGATCCGGTCTGCAGCCAGAGATGAAAGATAACTGACAGGTTCTTTGACAGCAGGTAGAGAATCAATAATAGAAGCGCGGCCCTTAAAACGGTCAACATAGAAACATGCACTTGACCGATTGTGACAGCCATGCTGTCCAGTAGATTGTATAAGGGGTCCACGAGATTGAAAAGATACTGGACGGCCCAAATCCAGAGAGCCACGGTGAGAATTGCCGCCCAGAGACGACTAGTTATCGATGGTGTGAGAAATCGGAATAGAAACACTGCCAGCGTCAGAATGAGCAGGACTTTGAGTCCTTCCTCCGGCCAGTTGAAACGCTGAGCGACGGCCAATATAATTCCCAGGAATAGAACAGACAGAAATGGGCCGACGGTCTTAAGGAACACCTCATATTTTCGCTGCTCGTACTCATGAGACGGCTCGTTCAAACCGGATTGCTCCATTAGGCGTCCAATCCATGAGTGGATGGCTCTGGCAGCCATATGAGCCAGCAGGAAAACAAAACCTCCGACAGCAAGTTGTGCCGCGATGGCCCAAGTGAGGACGTGGTTGAGGAAATATTGTTGTACCTGAGACCAAATTCTTCCGGAGGATAAAAACAGATGAGAAAAGTCCATAGTGCAATTCCAATCCGGTGGTCAGAAGCCGTTACTTTATTTTACCGACATGCGAAAGTCCGCGCAGAGCCTCATTAGAACCATTTCCAATCGCTTCGAGACTCTTTGTCTGAGGCCCCCGCAAACGAAAGCGAAGGAGACCACGTTTTCGTGATGACATGCCAAGCCATGTTCGCTGACGTAAGCGGTTCCGCACATGTCCTCTCTTTTACTGAACCATCTTTCCTCCGATCTACCTGTTCAAAAACCATGCTGTCAAAAGTTGGATAAGCTTTGCTTTCGGATCGAGAATATGAACTGAGGGCTTCCCGTGGATTAAATGGCGATCCGCTCCTTATTTTCTACGCCCGTATGTTCCCGCAATGCGATCGAGTTCCGCTACGGCAAGCTCATATCCCAAGCGCGCCTGGAGTTCGTCTGATTCAGCCTTTTTGACGGCCGCGACCGCCTCGTTATATTTTGCGTAGCTGGCAGTAGAGGTTTTGATCTGGTCGGAAACCAGGCGCAGCCTTTCCCGCTGTAATGCGAGCGCCTCCCTGGCAACATCCATCATGCTTTTTGTATTCTCAAGCTTCCTGTATGCCCTGTCCAGTCCGACCGTTACTTCGTCATTTATCCTGTGGACGTTTTCCTGGGCCTGCGAAAGCTGTGCACAGCGTTCGCCGATAACGGCGCTCCGTTTGCCCCAATCCCAGATATCCCAGGACATCATGACCCCAAATGTGCCGACATCGTTTTTGAGAAACGACGCACCTTCCTGGTACGTATTGGCGGCAAAAAGAGTTACATCGGGGATGTATTCGTCCCGGGCCGCTCTCACTCCGCCCTGGGCCTTTACCACCGTGGCTTTCGCGGATTCAATCTCCGGGTTTCCTGAAAGTGCGGTCTGCAGGTAGTAATCACGACTTTCAACAGACCCCTCGGAAGGACCGGGGTCGGATAGCTCCAGTTGCGTATCGAGGGGCAGCCCCAAAAGCTGGTTCAGTTCCGCATTAAGGTCTGAAATCTGGATATTCGCCGCTATAAGAGATTGTTTGTTTTGCAAAACGGCCGTACGGGCCTCGTTGAGGCCAACTTCAAGAAGGTTCCTGGCACGGACCGCTTTTTCCGCCTCGCGCAGGCTTTCCTCGGCCGCCTTTAGCCCGGCCTCCGCCGCATCCTTTTGTTTACTGGCCGTAAGAAGGCCGTAGTAGAGTTGGTGCACGACATAAATGACATCATTTTCCCCCTTTTTTACGTCCGCCTCCGCCACCTTCTGGTCGGATCGCGCAATTACGGTGGCTTCGTGGATTTTCAGGAGCTGCGTCACGGGCTGGCCAAGGACCGTGCCGTTGAGGAAAAGCGTAGAAGAACCCTTTGTAAGGTTCTGGCTGACAGGAATTGTACCTATACCCGGCAACGGCAGGGTTACCAGTTGTGATTCGGAAGTGCCCTGGTACAAGGAAAAGTTGGACAGGTGCGGATAGTAGTCCGCAGAGGTGGAATCGACCTTCTTTCCCTTCTCGACCACTTTGAAGCGGGCAATCTTGAGCGCGGAGTTCCCCTTGAGGGCGAGGTCGACCGCCTCGGGCAGGGTGAGTCGCTTCGTTTCCGCATGTACCGGGGCCGCTGCAAGAATAAGCATCGCGATGAGCGCCGCCACGGCAGCCGAAGTAGGCTTGATCATGCGCGACTTGACTATTACGAACAGCACCGGGACCACGAGCAGGGTGATAAACATTGACCAGATCAGTCCAATTGCGAGAACGCTCGCCAGGGGACTCCACAAGCTTGACTTGGAAAGGATCATTGGCAGTACTCCAGCGGCTGCGGCCATTGTTGTCAGAAAGATCGGCCGAAGGCGTCGCTCGCCCGCCTCCATTGCAGCCTGCTCAAGCGGGTGCCCCTCTCGCATCTTCTCGTTAGTGTAGTCGATGAGAATTATTGCGTTTCGCACCACGATCCCGCACAGGGCGATTAGTCCCATGAACGCGGTAAACCCGAACGGGTTGTGTGTAATTATCAGTCCCAGGACGGCGCCGGGCATCGCGAGAGGAATCGAGGACATGACGATCAGGGTCTCCGATACTTGCCTGAACTGGATAAGCAAGGTGAGGAAAATGGCGACAAGGCTTATGCTGAGCGCAGTCAGCATCTCCGGCATTGTCTCGTCGGTGTTTTGCTTATCCCCTCCGTATTCAATCCTGTACCCCGGCGGGAGCGGCAGCTTTTCAATGGCCGGACGTGCCGCATCGAGGAGCTCCGATGCATAATGGCCGCTGTCCACGAAGGCTCGAACAGTCAGGGTCCTCACGCCGTTGCGGCGCACGAGCCTGCTGGTCTGCCATTCCGGCGTAAGCGTGGAGACGGCGCGAAGCGGCACCCTGGCCTTGGTCAACTGAGAGCTGATGTAGGCATCACCCACGTCGCTGAAAGAGGAGCGGGACGCCTGTGCGAGACGGAGCAGGATGGTCACCGACCTGTCGCCTTCCCAGAACGTGCTCGCCGGAAGCCCGTCGAATGCCCCGTCCACCATCTTCGATATTGAAGAATTAGTTATTCCGAGTCTGTTTGCCAGTTCCTCATTGACCTTTAAGTCCACCATGCAGGATTCGTTGAAGTAGTCACGGTGGACGAAATCCGAAAAAGGGACTTGAACGAGCAGTCCCTCCACCTGCGAGCCGATGCGCTCTAATTCCCGGATGTCCTCACCCACGATCCGCACCTCGACAGGGGCCTCCAAGGACATCCCCTGCTGCATTTCCTTCACGATGACCATCGCTTCGGGGGCCACCGAGGTAAAGGATTTCCGGAGATCGTTCACCAATGCCGGGGTTTGCTTCGCTGAATGGGTATTTACGATGTACTGCCCGTAGGCGGCATCCGGTTGCTGGGGGTTGACATTGTAGTAAAACCTAGGCGCGCTCTGGCCGATAAAGGCTGCAAAATGCTCGATTTCCTTTCTCCCCTTCATGTACGCTTCTATCCGGCGCATCACCGCGTCCGTCTGCTCGATTCGCGTGCCCTGGGCCATCCATACGTCGACCACGAACTGGTTGCGCTCTGCCGAAGGAAAAAACTGCTGAGGCACTATTCTGAAGAGGACTACCCCGATCACTATGGCGCCTGCCCCAAAGACCATGGCCGGGACCTTATAGCGCATGAAAACGGCAATGACCACCCTGTAGCCGGCCTGGAGAAGGTTTAAGAAGTTGAACTTCTCTTTAGCCGGGGTGACTGGGTCTTTTTCGTGATCGTGGAGCCCTTTTTTGACCAAGGACCGGCAAAAAATCGGTGTCGGCATGACGGCCACAATGGTCGACACAACCAGGGCTATGGCGACCGTTATCGGAAGAGCTTGGATAAACTCGCCGGCCGATCCCGTAAGGATCAGCAGGGGCAGGAAAGCAAAGATGATGGCTGCGGTTGCGGCAATGACCGGAACGATCACTTCGGAGACACAGCGCCAGGCCGCCTCCTCTATCGGGACCTTGCGGTCGAGCAGATCGACGTAATTGTCGACAATGACAATCGCATTGTCCACGACGATCCCGAGGACCACTATGAGCGCCGCGATGGAGACCTGATGCAGCGCGACGCCGATGGCGTTCATTGCCCCGAGGGTCATGAGGATGCTTATTGGAATGGCGAGCGCCGCGATCACTGCCACCCGGATGGGCAGCAGTATTATCGTGACGAAAATAACAGATGCTATGGCCACCATGAATTCATGGCTCAGATGCGTGATGCTTTCCTTGACGACCTCAGGCTGATTGGCGATGAGATCGATCCGGACATCCGGCGGCA